>MKWU01000998.1_pt1 | contig 51867 bp, 47 predicted proteins | sample 809101 | NCBI WGS metagenome assembly MKWU01 (sample SAMN05860141, study PRJNA318959) | sponge metagenome | host: Aplysina aerophoba | place: Slovenia: Piran, Adriatic Sea, Gulf of Piran | collected 2013-05-07 | reverse complement strand
CAAGCATCGTCATTTTCGTGAACCTGGAATTGCATCTAGTTGCATCCTCCTTCGTGCCCAACAGGGTTGTCTGACTAACTTCCCAGTAAAGCACTTAGGAGGATTGCTTTCTCCACTCCGGATCGCTATCGCTTAATTTGGGTCCAGAAGAAGGACACAATTTTCAAACGTACCATCGCTGTCGTGCATGAAATGCATATCAAATGAGAAGAACCACTGAAACCCCTTGGACTGCTCCTCAAGTGGGATCATCCCTATGTCTCTGTTAATCTCTTCGATTCCCGTAAAAAAAATTTGACCATCTACACGAAACTGGATCTCGTATTCGTTTTGACCCCATCGCCCGGCAACTTCTCTGGTGAGAGTCTTTGCAGCATCCTGAAGATCGAGCTGACGATCGTGCTTCTCGTGCTGATCGCTTGAATTCCCTTGCTCTATGAGTTCTCCCAGATCAAGACCGGCGAGCTTGAGAATCATCATAAATGTCTCTTCCTCCTCGGAGAGGCCTTCGCTCGGTTCTTCCAGACGAGATTGGAGTCGATCTAACACGGATCGACCACGAAATGTCTTGTAATCGTCCATATAGATGAACCTTGGGATCAACGCACGAATGAACTGACAGGCGCCACTGTACCGTTCACGTTCCTCAACGAGATCGTTTGATAGACCGACCAAATGAGACGAATAGACAGATATGAAACTGCCTTGTGTCTCTGCTCTTGAAACCGATCTCTCCTCATCGTGGGACTCCTTCATTCGCTCCTTGTGCCTGTCTTCAAGCTCCTTTAGCTCTTCGAATCGTCCTTCCTTGATGTAACGCTCCACCTCCGTAACGCACTCTAAGGCGATACGGACAAACTCCTCGCCGGCGGATTCGTTGGGCTTCGGCAATTCCTGGCAAATCGATTCGAGAACGCTAGGACAAAGAAGGTTCCGGAATAGCTGGAGATCGGGGAACCGAAAACCGTAGTCTCCAGCATAGGTCTTGGTGACGATAACCATCTGACGAGAAGATACGGGTTGTGTGTTCGCAAATGAAATGAGTACGGCAGCCTCCTGATCACTTAACTCAAAGTGCACTTCACAGACCACCTGCTCTGCACTACGCGTCGTGCGCTGGCCCCGAGGCCACTCACGGCGCATATCGTATGGCTCATCGCGATAGGGATTGAACTTGTGAAGTGCTCGCAAGAGTGCGCTCTTTCCGGATTGGTTCTTGCCAACCACACAGGTCAACCCATCATAAAGCCGCACAATGCCGGAGTCATCGATGTTTCTGTACTTCCTTACTCTAAAAGCCTTAATCTGCAACTGTCGTTTCCCCTTCCGAATTCATCGTTTCGCATACACGTCGCAACTGGGGTACGCTCGCGAAGCGATCAGAATTTGCGCGACCAGTCGGCGGGCCAGCGCTCCACTACCACCTTGGTCTGGGTGAAGAACTCCACCGCGTGTTTGCCCTGGCCATGCAGGACGCCGAAGAAGCTGCTGCGCCAGCCGGAGAACGGGAAGTAGGCCATCGGCGCGGCGACGCCGATGTTGATGCCGATGTTGCCCACGTCGGCGGCGTAGCGGAACTGGCGCGCGGCGCGCCCGTCGGTGGTAAACAGGCAGGCCATGTTGCCGTAGCGTCCGGAGTTGACCAGCGCGATGGCTTCCTCCACCGTGTCCACCTGCATCAGCCCGAACACCGGCCCGAAGATCTCGGTGGTGGCTACGGTGCTGCCGGGCGGCACATCGGCGATCAGCGTGGGCCGCACGAACGAGCCGCCTTCCAGGCCGGCGACGGTGGCGCCGCGGCCATCCACCACGAGCCGCGCCCCTTCCTGCTCGCCGACACCGATCAGGTGTTCGATGCGCTGCTTGCTGGCCTGGCTGATTACCGGCCCCATCTCCACCGACTCGTCCAAGCCGTTGCCGATCACACGGTCGTTGGCCACCGCCGCCAGTGCCTCGGTGAAGGCGCCGCCGGCATCGCCCACGGTTATGGCCAGGGAGGCGGCCAGACAGCGCTGGCCGGCGTTGCCGTAGCAGGAGTCGACGGTGATCTGGGTGGCCGTGTCGATCTCGGCGTCGGGCAGCACCACGATCGGGTTCTTGGCCCCGCCCTGCGCCTGCACCCGCTTGCCGGCGGCGGAGGCGCGCGCGTACACGTGCTCGGCGACGGCGGTGGAGCCGACGAAGCTCACCGCGTGCACGCCGGGATGGTCGAGCAGCGCATTCACCGTGTCGGCGCCGCCGTTGACCACGTTGAACACGCCCGGCGGCAGGCCCACTTCCTCGATCAGCCGGGTGACCAACTGCATGGTGATCGGCGTGCGGTCGGCGGGCTTGACGATGACCACGTTGCCGCACGCGAGGGCGTAGGGGAAGAACCAGAACGGGATCATGGCGGGGAAATTGAACGGGCAGATGATCGCGCACACCCCCACCGGCTGGCGGATCATCAGCTCGTCGATGCCGCGCGACACGTCCTCGAGCACGTCACCCTGCATCAAGGTGGGAATGCCGCACGCCACCTCGACGTTCTCGATGGCGCGCACCAACTCGCCCAGCGACTCGGACAGGATCTTGCCGTTCTCGATGGTGATGGCGCGCCCAATCTCCTGCGTCTCGCGCTCGAGCAGCGCCTTCAGCTTGAACAGGTACTGGATACGCTCGCCGGGCGGCGTGCCGCGCCACGCCGGGAAGGCGGCGGCCGCCGCCGCAACGGTGCGGTCCACCTCGGCGCCGTCCGACTGCGGCGTGTGTCCTACGACCTCTCCGGTTGCCGGATTGACCACTGGCGCGGTATCGGCACCGGCGGGCGCGCCCCACTCCCCGGCAACAAAATTCCTGATCTCATACGAACTACCCATGGGATTGGACTATACAACAGTACGCTTGGCGTATGTCGATCTCTTCCGGCCTGACCCGTATTCCCATTGTCTGTGTCTGAACCTCAAGAAGTCTGCGGTGGTGAGTCGGTCTCGGGGGAGGCTGACGTACGAACTCGTGGCAGCGCGGTGCGGAATTCCTGGTCGAAGCGGGCTGCTTCGGCGCACTGTGCGCTGACGCTTGGCCACGTCGCGGTGATCTCACCCTGCTTGGCGCGGTAGTCGGTCGCACGCTTTCTGATGCGGCGCGCGAGAGGCAGGGCACGAAGTTGGCCCTCGGGATGGGGATGGCACTCCCAGTCACCGCGCAGCATTACCGGATTGTCCGGCCACAGTGCGGCGATGACCCAGGCCTCGGTGTTCTTCGACGGCGTGCAGAGGATCAGCCTCGGCACGCTGCGACCCAGACCAAGCCACCGCAGGACCACCGTACGCAACGCATTGGTCGTCTGCTCCGCGGGTGGACAGTCCCCTTCACAGGGGAGATCCTGGCACGGGGGGTGCCGAATTCCTGCACTCGCGTACGTGGTTCCGGCTACGTCGGCATCGACATGGACGATCAACAGGTCATGATTGGACAGCACGGAGGAGCCCGCTACCGAGCCACCGCCTTCCGCCGCTGACTGACGCGCCCACCGATAGACACCGCCCCACCCCATTCCCGTCTTGCCGAACGGTGCAGAGCCAAACACCGCGGAACCCTCGGGTTGCAGCGTCTGGAACTCGAACTCGGCGTTGCCCAACAGCCGGTCGAGGACCGCCCGGAGCACGATCGCGTCGGTGGGACCCTCAACGGCGGCGGCGACCCGGAGCGGTTCAGACATCCGGGACGCCACCGAGGTGGCCCATCACCCACAACCGGGACATCGACCATCCCAGTTCAGCCTTCTCCCGAAGGCTGTCGTCGACCTCCACACGCCGGACCGAGGTACGCCCCGAGTTCGTTCGAGACACCGTGAACAGCCGTACCCGATCATCCTGTAAAGGCAACCCATCCAGGACGAGCGGGTTATGCGTGGTCAGCAGTATCTGCCGGGGAGAACGCATGTCCAGATACCACTCGCACACGCGCTCGATCAGCGACCGGGCCAGCCTCGGATTGAGTCCATGGTCGGCATTGTCGACCGCGCACAATCGTGGACTATTCCGGTGCCCGGAAATGACGGCCATAAAAAGAGCGTACAATGCTCCTTCGGATGCGTCATAACCAGACAGTACGTCACGTCCATCGCGCATGAACCGATCACGGAACATTACTACTTTGTCAGACGCAGACGCTGCTGGCGACAGCGGTAGTTTCGCCGCCGAAGTCGCCCCGAAATTGGATGCCCAGTCGACCAGACCGAGAGCGTCGTGGCATATCCCACTGCTGCGCTCATCTTGCTTACTCTGACTGAGCAGATCCGAGATCGCGCGGGCGAGGTTGCCTCCCGACAAACCAAGCGGCTCTCGTGGCTGGGTCTCTGGAGCAACACCGCGCAACACCGGCGTCGTTGGAGTATATACAACATAATTCTGGAGCAATTCGAGCAGATCAAGGGCGCCACCACCAGTGACCTCCACCGCCTTCAGCGCTGCCACTCCCCGATCTGGATTCGACTTTGACATCGGAACGCTGAATCGTCCAACCAAACGGTTCTCGCCGTCTTCCCATGACTCGGTCTTGAAGCGCCAGGCTGGCGTCGGATCCTTCAGCGGGTTATGTAACGAGACTTCATACTTCGCGCCGGCCCCACGCCCCCCGAACGAGATATGCGGCGGAATCGTGCTTCCGGGTCGCGCCGGAAAGGCTGACTTGTAGAGTGTGGGAACACCCGGACGCACTCCACGTGACAGGAGACTCTGGTCGTCCACCCTGCCAGAGGCCGCAGCGGAAAGCACTCCAACTGCCTCCAGCAAGTTGCTCTTTCCGCTGCCGTTGGCACCGATGAAGACGTTCACCCGTCCGAGATCGACGGTGACGTCCTCCAACGACTTGAATGTCCTTACAGAGAAGGTCTCAATCATGCAGCTTGTCGGCCTCTCGTTGCAGAGACGCACCGTACCGGCGTGCCATTCCGGGGTCAAGGTCCGCGAAGTCGATCCAGAGCGGCGCTGCGGCCTCGGCGCACCTGAGGCTGGCGTGCTGAGCGGCCTCCAAGTTTACGAGTCGACGCGGCAGAAGGCCAGGTACTCCACGATGCGGCGGCGGACGGACTTGCCGGCGCCGTTGCCGAATACCGCGTAGTCGGTGCTCTCGATGGTGGTGGGGCCGCGCGTGGCCAGGGTTTCGCGCAGGTCGTCGACGGACAGCAGGCCTTCGTTGCTGTAGCTCACCACGATGTGCCGGGCCCGGATGCGGCCGACCAACTGTGCGAATGCCTCGAGCGCGGTGCCGCGGCGCGAGTACCTGCTCTTCAGCGCGTCGCGCTCGAACTTGCGCGTCTTGCCGCGCAGCTCCGGCTTGTGCCACAGCGCGATGTTCTCGAGCACATGGTAGCAGTCGACGTACTGGCGGTCATTGTAGGGCGGGTCCAGGTAGGCCACGTCGGCCTCGTGGTCGCCGGCCACCTCGTTCACGTCGGCCCGGATCACGGTCGCGCCAGCGGTGAATTGCAGCACCGGCATGCGCAGGCGCAGCGGCCCGTACACGTTCGAGTCCACCAGGTGCCGGCCGTTCTCATCGTAGGTCGTCGATCCCAGGTTCTTGAGGTAGGCGTCGTACTGGCCGACGGTGTTGGCCACCTTGTCCGCGGCGAGCAACAGACTGGCGATCAGCACGTGCTGCTCCTGCTCGGTGCAGTCGCCGTCCTTCATCCGGAGCGCGATCCGATCGCGAATCGCGTCGATGCGTCCGGCGTTGTCGTGCGTGAAATAACGCCCGCCGTAGTGTTCCCGGGCATAGCCGTGCGCCGGTTCCAACTCATTCAGTTCGCGCAGCGCGTCGGCCACGTAGGCAATTCGCACGTTGGCTTTGCGGGAGGTGAAGAAGGCGCGGTTGATGGAGTAGTTGCTGGCCAGGGTGTCGACCAGGGTGAGGCAGTCGGTGTGCGAGCGCATGCGGTCCGCCACCACCCCGGTGCCGGCGAAGCCATCGAAGAACGACTCGACCGCACCGGCCGCCGCCACGATCTGGCGCTCGATGACGTCGAGCAGCCGTACCTTGGAGCCGAGGTACTTGCGGTTCTGCAGCGTTACGGCACCGAGCTCATCGAACGCCCGCCGCAGCCTCGCCGGGGGCTGCGAAGTGCTCACTTCCCGGCGTGATACTTTCAACGGGCCTGCCACGATGCGCCATTATGCACGCCGTGGCAGGCCCCTGGAACGGTCGCGGCTACCGTGCCGTCACTGCAGGTCGGCGGGCAGCGCGGGATAGCGCCGGTCGCCCATCGGGAACTGTTTGCCGCTGTTGTAGTAGTTCAGCACCTTGTCGACGTCGCCGAGCTTCTTGATCTCGGCAACGAATTCGTCCCACTCGGACAGATCGCGGTCGCCGGTGATGAACTTGATGCGCTCCTCCTCGACGAACGTGTTGACCGGGGTCATGATCTTGCTGATCTCGTCGTTCTGTTCGGCGCTCATCTGCGGCCGCGGCCAGTTTACCAGCGGGATCATCTCGCCGGCCTGCAGCCGCTTGATGTCCGCCGCCGCCGCCGCGCGCCCCACGTCATCCTTCTTGGTGAAATACTTGCCAAACCAGATCACGTCGTAGTCGTTGTAGTGGATGTAGCGCGGGTCGTGGAAATTGCCGACGCCCAGCTCGCGCAATCCGGCCGAGTTGTTCACGAACTCGGGCAGGTACTCGTAGCCGCCGTCGTCGGTGCGCCGGAAGGTCAGCCCCTCCACGCCCCACTCGAACAGCTCGGAGGACTTCTCGGACATGATGTTGTCCACGTACGCCGCCAGCAGTTCCGGGTTCTTCGCCTTGGCGCTGGCCATGTAGCCCCAGTAGGGGATGGTGTCGTGCGCCACGGTGATCCAGTAGTGGGTGTTGCCCTCGAAGCTCGGCGGCTTCATCCCCTGGAAGCCCTCGGGAGGCCGCTTGCCGGCTTCGTAGTCCCAGATGCCGGTGGTCTGGCCATAGTAGATGTAGGTAAAGGCGTAGTTGCCCTCTTCCTGCAGTTCAGCCACGCGGTCGGAGGTAATCGATTCGCCGATCGTGTCCAGGTTGAACGCACCGGCCTCATACGCCTCGTGCACGAATTCGAGCAGCTGCCGGTAATTCGGCTGAAATGGCCCATATACCCACTGCCCCGTATTCTGATCGTACTCGACGCCGCGGATCTTCACGTCCATCGGACGGGCAAAGGCGTGCAGGAAGTAGCTGAGCCCCCATTGGGTCAGGAACGCGTCTACGTCCGGCAGCTCCGCCTTGATCTGCTTCATCTGCGCGAGCCACTCCGCCATCGTCTCCGGCGGGCCGTCGATGCCGGCCTGCGCCAGGATGCTGGCGTTGTAGAAGTAGCCCTCACCGATGTACTCGGCGGTGGTGATATCGTTGATGGCGAAGCGCTCGCCCGCGTCGGTCAACACGTTGTTCACGTGCGGAAACTGGGCGGCCCACTTCTGCATATTGGGCATGTACTCCTTGTACTGGTCCCAGTCCAGGAAGATCCCCACCGGCCCGTAGGTGGCGGCTTTCGGCACCGACTCGCGCGCCCATACGATGTCGGGCATGTCGCCCGATTGCAGGTACAGGTTGAGCTTGGTGTCGTAGTCGTTCCACGGCACGGTGTCCCAATCGATTCGCACGTTGCCGGTGGTCTCGCGGTACGCCTGCACCACCGGTGCCTCCGGATCCTCCTCGATTCCGAGATCCGCGCCGAAGCCGTTGTATACGACCTCCGCCCCGGTCCACGGCAGCACCGCTCCCGGCGTCATGTCGGCTGCGCCGGCCTCGCCCTCGCCGGTGGCAAACAGCGGTCCGGCCGACAGCAGCAGTACGGCCATCAGCCCAATAGTAAGTCTGGACATAGTGTCCTCCTTAGTGAAGTTCGATAAGACGCCAACGGCGTCCGGAAATTTGCTGACCCGAGAGGCGGTCAAGGCGGTCATGCCTTGATCGCCCCAATCATCATGCCCTTGGTGAAGTACTTCTGCAGAAACGGATACACACACAGGATCGGCGTGATGGTAATGATCACAGCCGCGCCCTTCACGGTGCGCGAACTGATGTTCTGAATAACCTCGAGAATGGTGCTGTTCTCGACGTCGCGGAAGTCGAGCAGCACCAGGATGCGCCTCAGGAAGAGCTGAATAGGCTGCTTGTCCTGGTCGCGCAGAAAAATCAGAGACCAGAAGAAATCATTCCAGAACATCACCGCGGTGTAGAGTGCGAAGGTCGCCAACAGCGGCTTCGAAAGCGGTATGATAATGCGCCCCAACACGGTGAAGTGGCCGGCTCCGTCGATGCTCGCCGACTCGCGCAGCGACGCCGGTATGTTGGCGAAGAAGGTGCGAAAAATCATCACGTTGAAGGCCGAAATGGCGGGCGGCAGCACCAGCGACCACATGGTATCGACCAACCCGAGCCGGAGTACCACCAGGTAGGTCGGTACCAGGCCACCGGAAAAGAAGAGCGAAATGACGAGCAGAATCGAGACCAGCTTGCCGCCTCGGAAGTCGCGGAAGGTGAGCGGGTAAGCCATCATCGAAGTGCTGATCAACATGATCAGCGTGCCGGTGCCGGCGTAGTTTATGGTGTTCAGATAGAAGCGCAGAATGCGGTCGTCGGAGAGCAGCAGGCGATACGCATTCAGCGAGTATCCGACCGGCCAGATTCCGACGGTGGCGTTGCCGAGCTGGTCGGCATCGCTGAACGACAGCGCCAGGGTCATCACCACCGGGTACAGAAAGCAGGCGCTCATCACTGCCATGATGGCGTAGTTGAACAGATCGAAGGCGCTGGCTCTCCGCTCTACCCACATGGTTGGGCGCCTTGCCTCACCACAGCGAAGTCTCGCTCATCGACTTCGCCACACGGTTGGTAATGATCAGAAAAATCAGCGAGATCAGCGCGGTAAAAACGCCGACCGCGGTGGCGTAACTGAAGTTGGAGCCCTCACTCTCGATTCCGACGCGGTAAATGTAGGTGGAAATTACGTCCGCGGTCTCGTAGGTAAACGGGCTGTACATCAACAGAATCTTCTGAAAGTCGGTGGCCAGAATGCCGCCGACGGCGAGAATGAAGAGAATCACGATGACCGGTAGGATGGAAGGAATGGTGATGTGCCACACTTGGCGGAAGCGCCGGGCGCCGTCGATCACCGCCGATTCGTACAGCTCCGGGTTGATGTTCGCCATGGCGGCCAGGTAGATGATGGAGGAGAATCCGATCTGGGCCCAGATCCCGGAGATGACGTACAGGGGCGGGAACCAGAGCGGGCGCAGGAAAAAGGGGATGCGCTCACCGCCGAGCGCGGCGATGGCGGCGTTCACGATGCCGTCGTTGGGACTGGTGAACTCGCGCAGCAACCCGATCACCACCACCGTCGAAATGAAGTAGGGCATGTAGGAGATGGTTTGCGTGACCCGCTTGAATCCGATGCTGCGCACCTCGTTGAGCAGCAGCGCCAGCACGATCGGCGCCGGGAATGAGAATGCGAGCGTGTATACGCCGAGCAGCAGCGTGTTGCGCACCAGGCGAAAGAAGTAGGGATCGTTGAAGAAGTCGATGTAGTGCTTGAAGCCGACCCACTTGCTGCCGAGTACGCCGAGCGCGGGGTGGAACTGCTGGAAGCCGATGACGATGCCCCACATGGGCAGATACTTGAACAGCAACAGGTTCAGCAGTCCGGGCAGGAGCATCACGTAGAGGGCCGGATTCCTGCGTACGTACCGCCACCACGAGCCTTTCTCGTGAACGCTCGTCCCGAGCGACTCGATGCTGGTAATGCCACGCTCTACGTTGGAAGTCGACATCGTTCTTTTCCGACCTGAATTACCCGGCTCGGGAAGGACGCCACCTTATATGATAGCTGCGGCGCTGTCAATCTCGCGTCTGCGGGGCTGCGGGAGCTGCGCGGCTGCGACGCCGCCGCGTGCTGCTTCCTCGGCTCCGATGCGTCGCATTTCGCAGCACCGCGGCGAATTGCTTAGCGCGCGCCGCCGGCGCTGTTTGCCGGCGCCGCGCGGCGCTGCACCGCATTGACAAGCCGCCCGCAATGCCGTATTCCGAGAGCCGGATGATGGTTCGAGCCCGTTTCTCGATCTTCGACTCGGTTGTTTACCTGTTTCTCATCCTGCTCAGCGCGTCGTTCCTGTATCCCATTGCCAATCAGGTGGCGCTTTCGATCAGCGATGCCGACCAACTTGGCTGGCAGGGAGTGACCGTGGTGCCGGTCGGTTTCAGCACCGATGCCTACCGCGCGCTGCTGTCGAACGACGCCATCCTGCGCTATTACATCAATACGATAAAGTACGCTGCCGTAGGTACGTTCATCATGATTTTCGCCACTTCGATGATGGCTTACCCGCTTACTTTCCGGGAACTTCGCGGTCGCAAGCTGATCATGATCCTGCTTGTCATCACGATGTTCTTTTCTGGCGGCCTGGTGCCCTACTACCTGTTGGTTCTCTCCATGGGCCTGGTCGACACCATCTGGGCTCTGGTTCTGCCCAACGCCATCCTCGCCTGGAACGTGATCATTTTTCGCACCTTCTTCGGCACCGTGCCGACCGCGCTGCGGGAATCCGCCCACATCGACGGCGCCGGCCACTTCCTGGTGCTGTTCCGGGTGATACTGCCGCTATCGAAACCGCTGCTGGCCACGTTTGTGCTGTTTTCCCTGGTCGGCTTCTGGAACGACTATTTCTGGGCGCTCATCTTTCTCCGCGATCAGGACAAACAGCCGGTGCAACTGTTTCTGCGCCGCATCCTGGTGCTGGTCGACCTCGCCGACCTGGAGAACACCCCCGCTCTGCAAGTGTTCAACAACTTCAGCTCCCGCACCGTGAAGGCGGCCGCGCTGATCGTCACCATCACCCCGATCCTGTGCGTGTACCCGTTCCTGCAGAAATACTTTACCAAGGGGTTGCTGATCGGCTCGCTGAAGGACTGAGCGCCGGGCGCCCGCGCTCCACGTCCGCTTGACCGCGCTACCCTGGGCGGCTAGGTTGCGCCATGGCCGCCCACTTCCCGCACCTCCTGGATCCGCGGATCCATCCCGACGACGCCCGCCGCAGCGTGCGCGTTCCGACCTGGGAGACCTTCGAGCACACCACCGGGTTCATCACGCTGCGCGACTTGGCACAGAGCGACTGGCGCGAGGACCTGGAGCGCTACACGGAGCAATTCAAGCTCGGCCGCGTCATCTGGCCGCTGCTCAATCTGCTGCATTGCAGTCACCTGGCGGAGGTGCTCGACGAGATTCGCCGCCGTGGCCTGTACCTGTTCGACCTGTGGAGCTATGTGCCCGGCTCGCCGCTGGAGGGAGCGTGGTCCAACATTACGCCGCCGCCCGGCATGGTGCGCCACCTGCAGCGCACGCTCGGCGACCGCTTTCTCGGCATCGACAACGGCGAGCAGGACGGCCGCTACGTCTGGGCGACCGCCGAGCAGCAGTGCCCGCGCGCGCAGTCGCGATTCGCGCAGTACCTGAGTTTCCAGCGCCACTTTCAGAAGCTTTGCGACGAACTCGGCAACCACATGACCGCGCTCACCTCGCTGACGCTCGGCCACTACTATCTGAAAGAGGGCAACCACGTTCTGCTCGGCGCCGAGACCGCGCAGGCGCTGCCCAACAGCCAGCTCTACTACGCGTTCATCCGCGGCGCGGGCAAGCAGTACGGCGTACACTGGTTCGGCAATGCGTCGGTGTTCAACCGTTGGGGATGGAAGGACTACGGCGCCGAGAAACGCGACGGCCGGTACCGGTCCGGCCCCGAGGAGGGGAGCAGCCTGAGCTTGTTGAAGCGGCTGCTGTATACCCATTACCTGTACAACTGCGTCGCGATAGGCTTCGAGAGCGGGTGGCTCACGGAAGAGCCGCCCTATGCGCTCACTCCCATCGGCGACATCCAGCGCGGCGCGGTGGAGTTCGTGTCCCGCCACGGCCAGCCGGGGGTAATGCACACTCCCGCCGCGCTGTTGCTGGATTTCTACTCCGGCTGGGTGCCGCCGCGTCACCTCTATACCCCGTACGTGTACCAGGTGTGGGGCGGCATGCCGTACGAGGCGGGCGACTACCTGACCCACGGGGTGCTGTCGCTGCTGCTGCCGGGGTACGAGGACGCCAGCTACTTCCACGACGAGCGCGGCTTCCTGAGCCCGACGCCGTTCGGGGACATGACCGACTGCCTGCTCTCGGATGCGCCGCTGTGGGTGCTGCGCCAGTACGGCCTCGTGGCGGCGGCGAGCGCGCTCGCCATGACCCGCGAGCTAACCGACAAGCTGCGCGCGTTCGTTGCCGGCGGCGGCCACTTGGTGGTGACCGCCGGCAACGCGCGCGGGCTGCTGCCCGGGCTGGCCGTGGACGGAGCGGAAGGGCGGGTCGAGGCGGGGGGCGGGGGCGGAGGGGGAGAGCGGGGGCGGGCGGGGCGGAAGTGCGGGTCGAGGCGGGCGCGGCGGTCGAATGGAGCGACGGCACGGTCGAGGCGGAGGAGCATGCGTTCGCGCTGTGCCGCACCGCCCTGCCCGCCGGCGCGAAGGTGCTGGCCAGGTGCGGCGAGCTGGCCTGCGTGGTGAAGATGGCGCACGGCAAGGGACACGTCACCGTGCTGCTGTCGCCGTTCGGGCTGCCCACGGAGGCACAGCACGCTGGGCCGATCGCCAATGCAGAGGAACAGCCGCTGGCGTGTCCGTTGGCGCTGCTGCACCACGTGCGCCGGGCGCTGGGCCTGGCATTCGCCGCCGAGCAGCTGTTCACGGTCGGCGACGGCCTCGGCTTCGTGACCTGCCGGCGGGCCGCCGGCGAGTACCTGCTCGCGCTCTACAACAATGGGCGGCGCGCGCTGCCGTGGCGCATCGCCTCCCGCTGCGGGACGATCGGTGCGGTGCGGGAACTGGAGCTGGACCGCTCGGAGCAGGGCGCGGTCGGCCAGTGGCCCAAAGGGCATGCCGGGGGCGTGGCCGGTGGCGCGGCGGGGACCGGGCCCAGCGATGCCCACACCATCGCCGGCGGCGACATCCGCCTGTTCGCGGTGTCGGTGGAGGAGCGAGGCGTGACCCTGTTGCCGGAGCCGCAGCCTCCGCCGCGCCCGCGCAACCGCCTGCTGGCCCTGCGCGGGGCCGCCGCCGTGCAGGAGGAGATCTTGCGCCGGCCCACCTTCTTCGAGCACTTCGACGGGGTGAAGATGGAGTGGCGCTACCTGCGCGACCGCGACCCGGGCCGGCTGCGGGACGAGCAGGGCTGGCTGGCGCGGCAGCAGGTGCGCGCGGTGGTGGACTTCAGCCACGACCTCAACCTGTTTCCCGGCCTCACCCTGCTCGACGCCTACCCTCCCCACTTCACGGCCAGCGTCGCCGCGATCGACGACGTGCTGGCCAAGATGCGGCTGTGCGGCGCCCGCGACGCCGTCATCGCCGTGCACCGGAGGCCGGAGAATCACTGGACCGACGAACGCGCCCGCGCCGAGTTCGCGCTGCGGATCGGCGAGCTGTGCCGGCGCGCCGCCGATCACGGCGTGACCCTGCACCTGCAGACCGATCACTGGAAGCGGCTGCCCGACACCGCCGCCCTGTTCGACCTGATCGCCGAAATCGGGCAGCCCAACCTGCGCTACGCGCTGAACATCGGGCACCTGTGGCCGGGCGCCGAGCTGCCGGCCGAGATGATCGCGCTCGCCGGCGAGCTTCTCGGCGCCGTGCTGCTGTGTGCCCCGCGCGTCGACCCCGCCGGCCAGATCTACGACGCCCACCTGCCGGTCCACGGCAGCGGCATCGACCTGGCGCCCCTCGCCACGGCAGGCGACGTGCCGTTCATCTTCGACGCCATCTACCCCGACTGGGACGCCGAGTACCTGGATGCAAAGGCGCTGCGCCGCGCACTCGCCACTGAACGGGCCGGCCAAGCAGGGAACGCGTAGGCGCGGACCGCCGACGGCCGACCGCCCGCCAGCCGACTCAGGCGGAGGCGGCGTCGAGCCGGGCGCGGATGGCGGCGTGGGCGGCGCGGTCGATCGGGTAGCGGGCGAGCACCAGGATGCCGGCGATGAAGAACAGCGCCGGGATGGGGCCGATCAGCAGCCGGATGCCGTGCAGGGCGAGCGGGCTCTGGGCTACGTCTGGTATGTAGCCGGTCCATTGCAGAACGGCCCCGCTTACCGCGCCGGCCAGCCCCAGCCCCAGCTTCTGCAGGAAGGTCCACATGCCGTAGAACACGCCCTCGCGGCGCTGGCCGTTCTCCAGTTCGTCGTAGTCCACCACGTCGGGGATGATCGACCACGGCATCACGTAGTTGGTGGCCAGCCCGACGCCGGCCACCGCCATCAGCACGAACAGCACGGCGGCGTCGCGGTGGGCAAACAGGTAGGCGGCCAGCAGCGCCGCCCCGAACAGCACCATGCCGGCGTTGTAGGCGGTGCGCTTGCCGATCCGCCCCGACAGCCATACCCAGCCCGGGATTGCCGCGAAGGCGGCCAGCAGCAGGGCCAGCGAGGCGAAGCTGGCCAGCTCGGGGCGCCCGTACAGGTGCTCGAAGTAGAACGGCACCGCGCTGGTGGCCACCACGATGCCGGTCATGAACAGCGCCCACGGAAACAGCGCCAGCCGGAACGGGCGCACCTTCAGCGCCGCCTTGTAGCCGGCAAACACGTTGCCGGCCGGCGCCCGCTCGCGCGCCACCGGGCGCTCGCGCACCGAGGCAAAGGTGATCAGCACCACCACCGCCGAGATCACCCCGAACAGCGCGCCGGCCACCGTATACCCCGCTCCCGCTCCGGCGCCCGCCGCCATATCCACCACGATCGTGAACGCGCCGGCGCCGAGCAGGGTGCCGACAATCGCCCACGCCATCCGGTAGCCGTTCAGGTTGGTGCGCTCCTGGAAGCCGCGCGCCAGGTCGGGGGTGAGCGCCGCGTAGGGGATGAACACCACGGTATAGGCGGTGCTCACCAGGCAGAACGCGAACACCACCCACGCGAACAGCGCGCCCTGGCTCCAGCCCTGCCCGCCCACCTCCAGGAACACCAGCGTCATCCCGGCCACCATTGCCAGCGAGCCGAACAGCAGGTAGGGCCGGCGCCGCCCCCAGCGCGACACGGTGCGGTCCGACAGCGTCCCCATGAGCGGGTCGGTAACCGCGTCCCAGGCGCGCCCGACCAGCAGCGCCAGCCCGGCCAGCGACGCCGCCAAGCCCAGCGTGTCGGTGACGAAGTTGAGCAGCCAGAACCCCATGATGGTGAAGAACAGGTTGCCCCCGAGGTCCCCGACCCCATACCCCATCTTGGTCCGCAACCGAAGCGATCCAGCCATCACCGGCCAGTATAAGCCGACAGCCGCAACTCCGCACGCCACCGCACCACCGCAGACAACGAGAGACGCCATGACAACCGGACTCGCTGTAAGGTATCATCCTTCACCTGATGTCCGCGGACACCGACATCAGGGCAGCCGCATTCTCGTGGCTCTCCGAGCAGGCTGCCCGGCATGGAGACGCCGTCCCGTGGGGGACTCTCCGAGACGGCTTCAGCTATCGCGGCGCAAGGGTGACGTTGGTCGGACCATCCGGCATCTGGAAGCCGCGCGTACTGGATCTACCCCTGTCCATAACCTCGATCCCCGACGGACGGTACGATGACTCGTTCACCGCGGCGGGGTTTCTCTCGTATCGGTACCGTGGCAAGGATCCTCATCATCGCGACAATGTTGGGCTGCGCGAGCTGTGCCGGACTCGGACTCCGCTGATCTACTTCCACAGGGTGGCGCACGCCCGGTACATGCCGGTGTGGCCGGTGTTTATCGTCGAGGATCGCCCACACGAACTCTGCTGCATGGTGGCGGTCGAGGCGGCTTTGAAGCTGAGTCCGTCGGAGGGACCGGCCAACGCCATGGGATCGGACTCGATCATTGGAGTCCGCCGCTATATTACCGGCGAAACCAGGCGCCGCCTCCATCAGACCGCGTTCCGCGAGCGCGTGCTCGATGCCTACTCCGGGTGCTGTTCGCTGTGCCGCCTGCGCCATCGCAACCTGCTCGATGCGGCGCACATCGTGCCCGACGGCGAGCCCCAGGGAGACCCGATCGTCCCGAACGGGTTGTCTCTGTGCAAGATCCACCACGCCGCCTACGACAACGACCTGATCGGGATCTCACCCGACTACACGGTGCACGTCCGCCGCGACGTACGCGACGAGACCGACGGCCCCATGCTCCGGCACGGCCTGCAGCAGTTGCATGAGTCGCGAGTCGTCCTGCCCCACCGCCGAGCCGACCGTCCCGACCGTGACCGACTCGCGTGGCGATACGACCGATTCCGCGCCGCGTGACAATTTCGGATCACGGCGGTTTGCCGCCGCCTACTGGCGGAGGAATTTTTGGAGTTGGGCGGGGGCTTGGACCTGGCCGACGTAGAGGTCGCCGCGGGAGTCGCTGCAGATGCCGTGCGGGCAGGCCAGGAACTCGCCCGGCGTGGTGCTCGAGCGGCCGCCTCCCCAGGTGCTGAGCCGCCGGCCGTCCATCGAGTAGACGCTGACCTCCTGGTGCACCCCGGCGACGTAGGCCACTTCGCCGGCGGGGTCGAAGTGGATGTTGTCGGGCTTGCGGATGCCGGCCCACTCGCTGAGGTAGTTGCCGTCGGTGTCGAAGATCTGGATGCGGTCGTTGGAGCGGTCGCACACCCAAACGCGGTCGTGCCGGTCCACGCGCACGGCGTGCGACAGGTTGAACTGGCCCGGGCCGGTGCCCCAGCCGCCCCATGACAGCAGGTGCCGTCCGTCCGCCGTGTACTTGTGCACGCGGGCGTTGCCGTAGCCGTCGGAGATGAACAGGTCGCCGTTAGCGGCAACGCCGACGTCGGTGGGCAGGTTGAACGGATCGCCGTCGCGGGCGCCCTTCACACCGGGCGTGCCGATGGTCATTACCAGTTCGCCGCGCGCGTTGAACTTGTAGATGCAGTGGTGGTTGCGCTCGGTACAGAACACGTTGTCATCGCCGTCGATGAAGATGCCGTGCGCATCTTCCAGCACGCCGGCGCCCCACTCTTCCAGGAACCGCCCGTCGCGGTCGAACACCACCAGCGGATGCTCGCTACGCGAATAGACGAACACCCGGTCCCGCGAGTCGCAGGCCACCGCCGGAATCCAGCCGAAGCTCCACCCGTCGGGGAGCTGCCCCCACCCTTCCGCTACCTCGTAGCGGTAATCGCCCGTGCCGAATGCCATGCTCATCCTCCTCCCAAGTTGCCTGTCAAAGCAGGCCCGTGAACCAGTCCTTGACTCGGATCTTGTCGGCCTCGCCGCCGAATCCGAGATTGAACCAGCCCTCGTAGCCCGCGTCGCGCAGCGCCGCGAACAGCGCCGCAAAGTCGATGTTGCCCTCGCCGGGAACGAGGTGCACCTCGTAGTCGCCGTTGTTGTCGTTGAGCCGCACCTGGCCGATGTTGCCGGCCCCGAAGGCGGCGAGGAATCCGTGCCAGCCGTCGGCGACCAGGTTGCCATGCGCCACGTTGAACGCCCACTTGAAGTGCGGCGAGTCGATGGCGTCGAAGAACCAGCGCGTCTCCTCGACGGTGTGCGGCAGGTAGTGCATCTCGGCGTGCTCGGGTTCGCGGTTGTGATTCTCGAAGAACACGGTGATGTCGCTCCGCTCGGCGGCCTCCAGGAGCCGCTTGATGCGGGCGATGGCCACGCCGCGCCGCGCATCGAGGTCGCCGAAGTGGTAGCCGCCGTGTCCGATGATCCAGCCGCAGCCGAGGCGCACCGCCAGGTCGAGGTTGGCGGCGAGGTAGTCGTCAACCGCGCCAGCCATGATCGGCACGTACTCGGCGTTGTTGATCGCCGACGAGGGATGGATGCCGAGCGCCACCCCGTGCCGCTCGCACAACGCGCGCACCTGCCGCACCCGCGCGGCATCGAACGAGGCAATGTCGTTGGGCGGCACGTCGGCCTGGAAGTCGATGTAGCGAAAGCCGTGCTGCCCCGCCCAGGCGATCGACCGCTCGATCGGCTGCGTACGGGGCGCATCGAATCCGAACCGACCGGCGGTGTGGGGAGTGTGGTCGTGCCGACTCATGGCTCATTCTACCCCGCTTGCCGGTGATTGATCGCGCTACGGTAGATTGAAAGGAGAAGGATGCGAACGTCGAGCGCTAAGAACGTGCGGCCGCTGATACTGGTGACCGGGGCAAGCGGCTACGTCGGCGGCCGCCTGGTGGCGGCGCTGGAGGAGCGCGGGGCGCGGGTACGCTGCCTGGCGCGCCGTCCGGAATTGCTGGCGGGGCGCCGCGCGGCCGCGACCGAGGTGATGGCCGGCGACCTGCTGGAACCGGCCTCGCTGCCGCGGCCGCTCGCCGGGGTGGCCACCGCGTACTACCTGGTGCACTCGCTCGGCTCGCGCGGCGCGCCCGGCCAGTGGGAACACGAAGAGGAGCGAACGGCGGCGGCGTTCGCGGCGGGCGGCCCCCCGGGCGGCGGGGGCCCCCCCCCCTCACGGCCGCCGGCGCGGCCGGCGTGGCCCGCATCGTCTACCTCGGCGGGCTGGCGAACCGCGATCACGCCGGGGCCGAGGCCGGGGCTGGCGGCGGCTCCGCCCACATGCGCAGCCGGCAGCGCGTGGGGGAGGTGCTGCGCGCGTCCGGCATCCCGACCGTGGAATTTCGCGCCTCCATCGTGATCGGCGCCGGCAGCCTGTCGTTCGAGATGATCCGCACGCTCGTACAGCGGCTGCCGGTGATGGTGATGCCGCGCTGGGTGTCGGTGCCGGCACAGCCAATCGCCATCGCCGACGTGCTCGACTACCTGGTCGCCGGCGGCGAGATGCCGCTGACCGGATCGCGCGTGTTCGAGATCGGCGGCGCCGCGGTCACCACCTACCGCGGCCTGATGGAGGAATACGCCCGCCAGTGCGGCCTGCGCCGCCTGCTGCTGCCGGTACCGCTGCTGACGCCGTACCTGTCCAGTCTGTGGCTGGGCCTGGTCACGCCGCTGTTCGCCCGGGTCGGACGCAAGCTGATCGAGAGCATCACGATGCCGAGCGTGGTCACGGACCCGGCGGCGGCCACGGCATTCGAGGTCCGCCCGCGCGACTACCGTGCGGCGATCCGGCAGGCCCTGGCGGACGAGGATGCGCGCTTCGTGGCGACCCGCTGGGCAGATGCGGCATCGGCCCTTACTCGCAGGCGGCGGCTGTGGGGCGGGGTACGCTTCGGCACCCGCCTGGTCGATTCGCGCGCGGTGACCGTGGCCGTTACCGCGGAGCGGGCGTTCGGTCCCATCGAGCGCATCGGCGGCCGGGCCGGCTGGTACTACGGCAACTGGCTGTGGCGGCTGCGCGGCGCCGTGGACCGGCTGCTCGGTGGCCCCGGCATGAAGCGCGGGCGCCGCGACGACCGCGAGCTGCGTCCCGGCGACGTGCTCGACTGCTGGCGCGTGGTGGCATACGAGCCGCCGCACCGCCTCACCCTGGAAGCGGAAATGCGCCTGCCGGGCCGCGCCTGGCTGCAGTTCGAGGTGGTGCCGCGCGGCGAGGGTGCCGAGATCCGCCAAACGGCGCTGTACGACCCGGTCGGCATCAGCGGCCGCGCCTACTGGTACCTCCTCTACCCGGCGCACGAGGCGATTTTCCGCGGCATGCTGCTGCGTATCGCACAGTTCGCCGAGAGTGCAACGCCGCCGGCCAGCACCTCAGGCCACCCGCTGCCGCGCGCACCGTAGCCGTAGCGCCCTGCCGCCGAGGTGGACCTGCGCCCGTGCACGCGCCTACACTGGCCGCGGAGTCTCGAGACAGATGAGCAAACCGCTTTGTATTGGCATTGATTTCGGCACCGACTCGGTGCGCGTGGTGGCGATCCGCGCCGACACCGGAGCCCAGGAAGCGCGCGCCGTGGAGGCGTATCCGCGCTGGAGCGAAGGCCGTTACTGCGACGCCGCGGCGAACCGGTTTCGCCAGCACCCGCTCGACTACCTGGAGAGCCTGGAGCGCGCCTGCCGGGCGGTGTCAGCCGAACTGAGCGCGGCGCAGCGCGAGGCGATTATCGCCGTCGGCGTCGATGCCACCGCCTCCACGCTGGTCGCCGTGGACGAAGCGGGCACGCCGCTGTCCCTCGGCGCGCGGTTCGCCGACAACCCCAACGCCATGTTCGTGCTGTGGAAGGACCACACCGCGCTGCGCGAGGCCGACGAGATCAACGCCCTGGCGCGCACCTGGGGCGGCACCGACTTCACCTGCTACTCCGGCGGCGTCTACTCGTCGGAGTGGTTCTGGGCCAAGGCGCTGCACGTGCTGCGCACCGACTCCGAGGTGGCGGCGGCGGCCTGCTCATGGACCGAGCACTGCGACTGGATCCCCGGCCTGCTCACCGGCGCCACCGCGCCCGGCCACCTGCGCCGCGGGCGCGCCGCGGCCGGCCACAAGGCGATGTGGCACGCGTCCTGGGGAGGCCTGCCAGGAGCCGACTTCCTGGCCCGGCTCGACCCGCGGCTCGCGGACCTGCGCGGCCGCCTCTATGACCACTCCTTCACCTCCGACCAGAGCGCCGGCGCACTCACCACCGAGTGGGCACAGCGGCTCGGGCTGCCCGCCGGCATCACCGTCGCCGTGGGGGGCTGCGATGCGCACTTCGGAGCCGTGGGCGGCGGCGTGCGCCCCGGCACCGTGGCCAAGATCCTCGGCACCTCCACCTGCGACATGATCGTTGCCGACCCCGGCGCCATCGGCGACCGCACCATCGCCGGCATCTGCGGCCAGGTGGACGGCTCCATCGTGCCCGGCCTGATGGGGCTGGAGGCGGGCCAGTCGGCGTACGGCGACGTGTACGCCTGGTTCCGCGACCTGCTGAGCTGGCCGTTGCGTTCGCTGCCCGCGGATCAGCGCAACGCCATCTCCGAGCGGCTGCTCGACGACCTCTCCGACGCCGCCGCCGCGCAGCTGGTCGACCCAACCGGCATCCTGAGCCTGGACTGGTTCAACGGGCGGCGCACCCCGAACGCCGATGCCGGCCTGAAGGCGGCGATTACCGGCCTCACCCTCGGCGCCGACGCCCCGGCGGTGTACCGCTCCCTGGTCGAAGCCACCGCCTACGGCAGCCGCGCCATCAACGAACACCTGGTCGCCGCCGGCATCCCGGTGGACGAGATCGTCGCCCTCGGCGGCATCTCGCAGCGCTCCGATTTCGCGGTGCAGGTGGCCGCCGACGTGCTCGGCATGCCGATCAAGGTATCGGCCACCGACGAAGGGCCCGCCCTCGGCGCCGCGATGTGCGCCGCCACCGCCGCCGGCCACTACCCGTCAGTACAGGAGGCGCAGGCCGCCATGGCGCCCGGCTTCAAGACCACCCACGAACCGGACCCCGGCCGCGCAGCGCAGTACAGCGAAGGCTACCAGCGCTACCGCGCCCTCGCCGAAACGGTCGAATCCGCCCCCCGGCACCCCACCTCACGGTAGCCCATCGGGCGTCCAGCGGAATCAAACTCTTGCTCCACAAGAGCTGAAGTAGCTACTATAGCTCTCATGAAGACGATCACCGCAAGAGAGGCCAAGAACCGCTTTGGCCAGCTGCTCGATGCCGCGCAGCGGACTCCCGTCAGCGTGACCAAGAACGGCCGTGCCGTTACGGTGATGCTGTCGACCGAGCTGTACGACCAGCTCCGCGGCTCGGCATGGGAACGGCTCGCAACAACCATGGACGCCATGGCGGAGGAGGCATCTGCAAGCGGTCTGACCGACGCCAAGCTCGACGCCCTGCTTGCGGATGAGAGCTGAGCGCGTAGTTGTCGACACCAACGTTTTGATAAGCGCAGCACTCCGGCCGGTAAGCACGACGCGGGCCGTCGTCGACGCCATCCGCCAAGCTCGCGGCGTGCTTCTGTTCGCCAACGAAACCATTCAGGAACTCCACAGCCGTCTTTTGGGAACAAAGTTCGACCGTTACGTGAGTCGGACGACCAGGGCGCAGTTTCTGGTCCAGCTCCTGGGCGTGTCCGAGCGCGTCTCGATTACCGGAGCCAAGCTCGGCTGTACCGACCCGAAGGACGACAAGTTCCTGGAGACGGCGACGATCGGCGGGGCCGACTGCCTGACTTCGGGCGACCGCCACCTGCTGGACATGACCCCGTTCGACGGTGTGCCGGTGCTGACTCCGGCGGCGTTCCTGAACTGGTTTGCTGCTCCGAGCTGACTACAGGTTCCAGGCGGCGGCGATTTCCTTTACGCAATCGGTCAGCGCCGGCCCCGGGTTGTTGACGTCGCCCTCGTACTCGATGATCGGCACGCCGTTGAAGCCTGCCTCGCCAAGCGCGGTGACCAGGGCGGGCAGGTCGAGGATGCCGGTGCCGATTACCACGTCCACCGGTTCGCGGTCGCGGGTGTAGACGAAGTCCTTGAGGTGCACGCCCATCAGCCGGTCGCCGAAGCGCTGCACCATCTTGACCGGATCCTCGCGCGAGTCGATTGCCCAAGCGGTATCGAGCATCAGCCCGATGCGCGGGCCGGTGCGCCGGAACACCTCCTCCAGCGTCTGCACGTTGCCGAGCCAGTGCCTGCCGCCGTGGTTGTGCAGCGCCACGTTCACGTCGTACTGCTCGGCCAGGCGCTCGGCGGCGGCAAACGTGTCCCACGACGCCGGCGGGGTGACATCGGCGCTGATCACCGACAGGCCGGCCTTGCGGGCGAACTCGAAGTAGCACTCTGCGTCCGCGGCGTCGCCGGTAATCGAGTTGACCCCGCAACTGACCAGCCGCACGCCAGCGGAGCGGTAGGCAGCGATGGCCGCATCCTGCGCGGCCTCGTCGGTGAAGTCGACATGAACCCGGCACGGCTCAACCGCCGCGACGCCGATCTCCCTGGCCTTGGCGGCCACTTCCTGGTTGCTGGCAAAGCCGCGAAAGCAATAGCTCTGCACTGCGATCCTGTCTGTCGTCGATGTTGTCACGCCACGGATGGTACCGTCCGTGGGCGCCCGCCCGCAAGCGGATACGGCCCACAAGTGGACTGCTGACCGCGGCCCGGCTATACTCGTGGCCAGGAGCGAATCCGTGCAATCGACAACACTGAAATCGAAAATGGAGAGTTTGGTTCGCAGCCTACCCGAAAATGCAAGCATCGAGGATGCGATGGAACGGCTCTTTCTCCTGCACAAAATCGAAAAAGGCATCGAACAAGCGGATGCCCGTCTTACCGTTTCACATGACGAGGCTCGACGCCGTTTACGTAAGTGGCTCGATTGAGATGGACGCCACAGGCTGTTGGAGATGTAGAAGCAATTTGTTCCTACATTGAACGCGACTCCTTGCACTACGCCCGCATATTCGCGAGTCAGATCGTGGAAAAGGCATCGGTACTGGAATCGTTTCCCAAAGGGAAATCCTTTATGGCAACTATCGGATCGTTTACCGGCTCGAAAGTGACGACGTTCAAATCCTGACGGTCCATCACAGTGCTCGCCTGCTTCAGCTGCCGGAACAACCCGAAACCTGATTGCGGCCCCTATGGCAGCCGTTGAAGATCACGATCTGTTTCAGGCGCGGGGCGCTGCCGAGCAGGTGAGCAGCGCCCCGCTTGCGGCGCGCATGCGCCCGCGCACCCTGGACGAGTTTGTTGGCCAGGACCACATTGTCGGGCCGGGGCGGCTGCTGCGCCGCGCCATCCAGGCGGACCAGCTCTCGTCGCTGATCTTCTACGGGCCGCCCGGCACCGGCAAGACCACCCTGGCGCAGGTGATCGCCGGCACCACGCGCGCCCGCTTCACGGCGCTGAACGCGGTCCTCGCCGGGGTAAAGCAACTGCGCGAGGCGATTGCTGCCGCGGGCGAGGCGCGCGACCTGCACGGCCAGCGCACCATCCTGTTCATCGACGAGGTGCACCGCTGGAACAAGGCGCAGCAGGACGCCCTGCTGCCGAGCGTCGAGAACGGCATCATCGTGCTGATCGGCGCCACCACCGAGAACCCCTACTTCGAGGTGATCAAGCCGCTGGTGAGCCGCAGCCGCATCTTCCAGCTCCAGGGCCTCGGGCGCGAGGACTTGGCGCGCGTGGCGCGCATGGCCCTGGCGAACGCCGAGCGCGGGCTGGGCAGCTACCGCAGCGAGGTGAGCGAGGAGGCGATGGAGCACCTGCTGAACGTGGCCAACGGCGACGCGCGCAGCCTGCTCAACGCCCTGGAGCTGGGGGTGACCACCACGCCGGCCGGCGCCGACGGCGTAGTACGCGTCGACCGCGTGGTGGCGGAGGAGTCGATTCAGCGCCGCGCGGTGCTGTACGACAAGGAGGGCGACGCCCACTACGACACCATCAGCGCGTTCATCAAGAGCGTGCGCGGCTCCGATCCCGACGCCTCGCTGTATTGGATGGCGCGCATGGTGTACGCCGGCGAGGACCCGCGCTACCTGTTCCGCCGCATGCTGATCCTGGCGGCGGAGGATGTCGGCATGGCCGACCCGGCGGCGATCCAGGTGGTGAGCGCCTGCGCCGCCGCGTTCGACTATGTCGGCCTGCCGGAGGGGCGCTTCCACCTGGCCGAGGCGGCGCTGTACCTGGCCACCGCGCCGAAGAGCAACAGCACGCTGGGCTTCTTCGATGCCTTGCGCGCGGTGGAGGCGGAACGCGAGGCGGAGGTGCCGTCACCGCTGCGCGACGCCAGCCGCGATGCCGAGGGCTTCGGCCACGGCGCCGGCTACCAATACCCGCACGCCTTTACCGACCACTGGGTGGCGCAGCAATACCTGCCGGAAGAGATGCAGGGGCGGGTGTTCTACCAGCCTGGCGACACCGGCCACGAACGCGCCATTCGGGACGAGGTGGCGCGCCGCCGGGAGGCCAACCTGGCGGCCGCCTGGGAAGGCACCGACAACGGCGGCGGCGAGATCCTGACCAACGCCGGCACCGGGGTGCAGCGCGAACTGGACCGCTGGCTGGAGCGGGCGCTGTCGGACGCCGCCGGCCGGCTCGCCGGCGAGCGCGACCGCATCGTGGCGGCAGCCGGCCTGCAACGCCACAGCGTGGTGCTCGATTTGGGCCTGGGCAGCGGCCTGCTCACCTTCGAGTTGCTGCGCCGCTGCCCGGAGGGCGGCGTATGGGCCATCGCGCCACCGGAGGCCAAGGGGGTGCGCGCCCAGCTCGCGGCGCTTCCGGACGCCATGCAGCCGACCCTGGTGACGGCCCCGGCCAACGTCGATCCGGCGGTGCGGTTCGACGCCCTGATGGGCCGCAACGTGTGGCGCGCGCCCGGTGGGGAAGCGCTGGTACGCGCCGCCGCCGACCTGCTGGCCGAGGGCGGGCGGCTGGTGCTGGCCGAGTCCCTGCCGGAACGCGCGCCGCGCCTGCACGAGGTGCTGGAGTTGGACGGTCTGGACGAGACGGACCGGGCCGCCGTCGCCGCCGCGGAAGAGGCGCACTACGGCGCCCGCCCGGAACTCACCGGCGCCGCGATCGAGGCCGCCCTGGCGCCATGCGTCACCGGCGCGGCCACCGAGGTCGTGGAACAGCCGGGCCGGCTGGCGGTAACCCGCACCCTCCTGGAGCGCTGGTTCCCGGCCGGCGCGACCGCTCCGGCCACCTCCTACGCGCACGTCCTGCAGCGCGCCGGCGTCTCCACCGCCGCCGTCGTGGCCCTGCGCCGCGGCCTCGAGCACCGCCTCGGCACCTCGCTCGACTGGCGCGTCGCCACCCTGTTCGTCACCGCCACCCGCCCGCCAGCGAAGCCATAGCCGGCATAGCCCGGTGGACACGCGCCGCGCACGCAGCTACCGTGGAAAGATCCGAAATGGACTTCGCTGAGCAGAGGATTGCGCTGGCCTGCGCGTTCCGGTGGGCGGCCCGCTTTGACCTGCACGAGTCGGTCGCCAACCACTTCAGCCTGGCGGTGAACGATGCCGGGACGCGGTTCCTGATGAATCCGCGCGGGCGCCACTTCTCGCTGATGCGAGCCAGCGAGCTGCTGCTGCTCGACGCGCAGGACGACGCCACCATGCAGCGGCCCGATGCCCCCGACCCCACCGCGTGGGGGCTGCACGGGGCCATCCACCGGCGGGTGCCGCACGCGCGCTGCCTGCTGCACGTGCACTCGCGCTACGCCACCGTGCTGGCCTGTCTCGCCGACCCCACGCTGCCGCCGATCGATCAAAACGCAATGCGGTTCTGGAACCGCGTGACCGTCGACGAGCAGTTCGAGGGCATGGGGCTGGACGACGAAGCCGAGCGGGTTGCCTCGACGATCGGCGACAACCCGATTCTGCTGCTGCGCAACCACGGCGTGATGGTTATCGGCGCGTCGGTTGCCCAAGCATTCGACGATCTGTATTACTTCGAACGCTCCTGCGAGACCTACGTCACCGCCCTGCAGACCGGACGGGAACTCAGGATCGTCTCCGACGAGGTGGCCGCCGCGACCCGCCGGCAGTGGCTCGACTACCCCGACCTGAGCACCGATCACTTCCGCGAGCTGCAGGCGATCCTGGACCGCGAAGACCCCTCCTACCGCGCCTGACCGGTCACCGCGCCCGCGCGCACTCGTCGAACAAGGAGTCGTATTCGGCGGCAAGGCAAGTCCACGAGTAGCGCTGCATGGCCGCGGCCAAGCCCGGCGGCGGCGACACCGGCGGGTTCGCCAACAGCGCGATCAGCCTCCGCGCCAAGTCATCGCCGTCTTCGTACAGGCAGGCTTCGTGGTGGGGCGCCGGGATCACCTCGGGGTATGCGAGCCGGCTGGGGAGCAGCGGATGGCAGCCCGCCGCCGCCGCTTCCACTACCGAGATGCCGAAGTTCTCCTGGACCGCGGTCGACACCACCACCGCGCCGCGCCGCAGCCACGCCAGGTAGGCGTCCCGGCCCGGCAGGTAGCCGTACTGCACCACTCGCTCGCCCAGCCACTCGCGGGCGGCCATGAACTCCTTGGGCACGTACTGGGCGTTCTCCCCGAGCAGCGCCACCCGGAACGCCACGCCCGCCCGCTGCACCTCGCGCAGCGCGGCGAAGAACGCCGCCGGCTGCTTGTCGAACTCCCAGCGATGGTTCCAGATCACCAGCGGCGGCCCCGCCCCGACTGACCGTACCTCCGCATCGGCGCCCGGTAACCGGCAGCCCGGGTACAGCACGCGCGCCTTGGCCGCCAGCGCGTCCGGGATCCACGCCGGCTCATACTCCGGCATGCGCCGCAACACTTCCGGCAGCGCGGCGAAGTAGGCGTCGCGATGGTAGCGCGAGTTGAACACCATCGCGTCCGCGGCCAGCGCCGAGGCGATGTCGGTAAAGGCGAACTGAAAATCCTTCTGCTCGCCCTCCGGCGTCGGATAGCTGAGCTGATTCTCGTGCACGTAGAGGAGGATCGGCGGACAGTGCGCTCCCCACACCGCCTTCAGGTCGGCCACGTTCATCAGGTCGGTAGCCAACAGCAGGTCGAACTCCTGCGGCCGCGCCACCGCGCGCGCAAAGTGGAGCGCCGCGCCGCGCATCCGCCAGCGCCAGAACCGCGCCGGCAGGGTGTGCAGCGCGATCCGGTGGCGGGAATGCTGCACCAGGCCGTCCGCGAACTCGCGGTGCGAGCCGCCGTAGAACGACTCCAGAAACAGGACGTTCAAACCGCTCACTCAGGGCACACGGTAGCCGCCGTCGACAGTCAGCGCCGCGCCGGTCACATAGCTGGAAGCATCGCTGGCCAGAAACAGCGCGAGCCCGGCAATCTCCCGCGGCTCGCCCCAGCGCCCCATCGGCACCTTCGCCACCACGCCGGCATTGACCTCGGGATCATCGAGCAGCGGCAGGTTCAACTCGGTGGCGAACATGCCGGGGATGATGCAGTTGACGGTGACGCCGGCCCGCGCCCACTCCAGTGCCAGCACGCGGGTGAGTTGCAGCACGCCGCCCTTGCTGACCGCGTACGGGGTGCGCTCGGCCATACCAAGCACCGACAGCAGTGAGCCGATGTTGATCACGCGGCCGTAGCCCTGCGCCTTCAGATGGCGGGCGGCGGCGCGGCACACCAGCCACATTGAGGTGAGGTTGGTGTCTTGCACCTGCCGGAACTGCTCCAGGCTCAACTCCTCGATCGGCCCGCGGATGTTGATGCCCGCGTTGTTCACCACGACGTGCAGCCCGCCGCAGTGGGCGATCACGTCGGCCACCGTCTCCTCCACCGCCGCCGCGTCGCTCACGTCGCACCGGTACGCGCGGCACGCTACGCCATGCTCGGCATTCAACTCGCGCGCCACCTCGAGCACCCGCTTACCGCGCGCGAGCAGCGCCAGCGACGCCCCCGCTTCCGCCAGTGCGCTCGCGATCACCTCGCCGAAGCCGCGGCTCGCCCCGGTCACCAGCGCCACCCGCCCATCCAGCCGCAACGAGCCCAGAACGTCGAGCTTCAGAATCGTCCGCCCAGGAAGTCGGGAGCAGTATCATCACCTGCACCGTGCTGCAATACCGCCGCCAACGCGAGACGGAGTATCCGCCACGGACAACCGAAACGCACGATTAGTTTTTCCTTGAGTCGAACAGCACGTACACCGCGAAAGCGCGTAGTACGCCGGACGGAAGACCACTGAAGTGTTGTATTATCTGTTCAGCGGTATCGGCGAGTATTTCAACTTCAGACTTGAAGAAGTTCTCGTAGGGAACATAGTCGGCAATCGTACGGTCGTACTGAAGGTCCACAAACAACGCAGCAAAGTCACGGATTGCCGTGGGAAACTGGCCCATGAGTTCGTTGTTCTTGCAACGATTCTTTACCTTCCCATGGTCCACGGCGCGGTAGACCTGGACCCACGCTCGTTTTCCGCTATTGTCGAGTCTGCGATATTGACCGACCACCTTGTCGGCGCAGGTGTTGGCCAGACAAGTAAATGCTGCATAGTAAATCGTGCTGACCGCGCGTCGGAGTGTTGCTTGCAAAGGGCGACCCGTCCCAAGACCTACGATCGAGTTTCTGGCGGCTGTCAGCAGGTCAGCAGGATTCACCGTTGCCTTGCGGATACGTGGTCAGCCACTTTTTCACACCACTGCTCCACTCTTCTCTAGACACGTAGGAAAGGTTGGGATAGTCTTCTATCCCCACATCCGAAAGCCTCGAGAGCAGTCGCCTCGGCATTCCGCCCAACCACCCGACGTCAAGGTCATCCGTGGAGCCGTCGACGACGATCACGATGCGGAGATACGGAGAGCCATCGTCAGCGTCATAGGTACGCCGCACTTCGATCGGGCCAAATGAGACTCCGCCGCGCGGATGGCCCTCAGCAAGGGCCTCCTGCACAAAATCCCTAACTTGGGCGAGCGTGGTCGAGTCCATACGCCGCTACATTATACCGACCGATGATGTCATCGCCACCTGCCACATCAGCCCCCTCAGCCCGTGTCCGCCCGTGGTCACTCGACCCGTGCCGGGCCGTCCGGACGCCGCCAAGCCCATGACGCCGGGCGGGATTCGCACCCGCTGAGATACAGCGCCTATCCACGGCACACGATAGGGACACAATTTCCAGGTGCTATTCGAATTGGCGCTTGCTCTGGCTGCACGCCTTGCCCTTGCCGCGGACAATGTCGCTCCGCTCCCAGGCATCGAGCGCGTAGCAGATCGGGTGGCAGTCGCCGTGGTTGAAGCGCATCTCGCCGGGCGTGAACCAGCCTCGCTTGCTGCTTGCCGGTGCACGGACCCTCACGTTGGCGTCCGAGTACCCGTATACCCGGCACACCTCGCCGTCCTCCACCTGGTCTTCGATGTAGGACATCCAGGGCACATCCAAACCGAGTTGGGCCTTAACCAGGGCCTGCAGCGAGCCAATGCGCGAGCCCACGTCCCAGCCGGACGACTCCTCTTCCCAGCCCTCGCCGCCCGGCAGCTCCCACACATCCGAGTCCGGGTCGCGGCACAACAGGTATTTCGAGTCGAGACCGTAGGGCCTCTCGATCAGCAGGCGAGTGGTGGTGATCGGCTGGTCGAAGCAGACCGGCAGCAAGCGCTTGCCGGCGTCGCTCAGGGCGTCGCGCGCGGCCGAATTGTACGGGTAGTACCCCGCGGCCGGCGGCGCGTTGGCGGCACAGTACTTGTTGAAGATGCCGCAGCGGTCCTCGCTGGTGGTGCCGGCCGGCGCCTGGTGCCAGACATGCCCGTTGACCACCAACAGGTCGCCCGCCTTCAGCTCCGGATCAATAAACGGCGGCAACTGCTCCCGGTCGGGCGCCGTCAGGTCCAGAACGTGTGCGGTGGGGTCGATGACCCGCGGCAGCTTGTGCGATCCGGGCGACACCATGAACGGGCCGAAGGAAGGGTCGAAATCATTCAGCGGGATGATGGCGAACACCCAATTCATGGACGAGCCGACCGGGCGCCAGCGCTTGTAGTCGGTGTGGGCGCCGCCGCCCTTGTCGCTCGGGGTGCGCAGGTAGGCGACCGACGCGGTCAGGTGCGCCGGCCCGCCGAGCGCCGACTCCACTGCCCCAACCACTACCGGATGCTCGGCAATCGCGGCCAGCCCCGGCTCGGCCATCCGGTTGCCGCTGACGGTGTACTTGGCCGGTTCGGGGTAGGTAAGCCGCGGTGGATACGCGCCGCGCTGTACCTGTTCCCGGACCACACCGCGGAGGTCGGCCGCCTCCCCGGCGGACAGGACGTTGCGCACAATCAGATAGCCTTCCTGGTCGAAGTCGGCGAGCTGTTGCCGACTCAAGGATGGGGTGAACGTTGCACTCATTCCCGGATTCTCCCTTCCGGCGGCTTACTGCCACCGGTCGCGTGATGCCCATGAGCATAGGATCGGGGCCGTCACGGGTCAAACGCTCATACCCAGGTGCGCGCCTCCCCGGCCTCTGGGAACGTCGAATCTAGTCCGGCGGGACGGAGTGCCGGCAGTTGGTCGCGAGCAACCCACGGTACGGAGCGGTGAACTGTGGTGGCCCGGATGTAGCCTCGACCTGGACGTGAGCATAATGCCACTGCCGCCAAGGCTCCGCCACGTATTCATCCTCCGATCGCCACACCACTTGCACCTTCAGGCCCGACTGCCGCGCGTATGTCACGTAATCGCCCGCGGTATGGTGAGCCTGCCCGCAGGCACCAAGGTGTTCGATCCGCAATTCGTCAATTGCGACGCCACGCTGGTCCAGCATATCGATATTCCACACCGAGAGCGCGGGTTGTTTGAACGCACCCGGCCTCGGGCGGGAATCGCGGGTGCTCCAATCTGCCGGACGGACAAAACGACACAGCGTATCGTCAACAGGAACTGACATAATCCAGGGCTAGAGTTGCTCGACGAATTGTCCTTCGGTCGCATCGGACAGGTGTTTGGCGACGAAAGACTCTTGTCCGCTGTCGTTGACGATCGTGATGTCGAGCTTCCCATCGATTGCCAACTCGGCGAACATCAACAGGCCGCTCGTCAGCCTCAGGTCGAACGAGAGCGCACCATCCACATCAATCGTGATTTCGGGTTGGTGCGTCCGTTGTTCGGCTCCCCTCACCAGAGCACGTGCCAAATCGACGACATCGACTCCTGGTGTTCTGCCATCCATGCCGAAAGAGAACTCGCGAACCCTGGGATCGAACTGAACGATGTTTGCAGTCCGAGCCTCCGGCTGGCTTCTCCAGCTTGTACGAAGCCTACTAGCTGCCATATGGCTTACTATTAGGCCGTCTACCGCGACGTTCATACTTCGTTGACCGACAGAGGCACTATTGAGCCGCCGGGATCCGTTCGACAGGTGACGACTGCGGGATCACTTACGTCTTCCTCATTCTTTGCGCGGACTTCCATCTCGTATTCGGTGTCCGGTTTCAGATCGAGAAACGTGCAAGACGTGAGTGGTGTCTCGACGCCAACAAGCCATTCTTCTGTCCCCGATTCTCGGACCCGAACAATGTAGGTAACCTTCGGTGTTACCTCCAATTCCAACCACTCTTGCCGCTGTTCATCGGCGGGCCAAGGCAGGCAAATGTCGAACGACCTCCCGTTCCACTGCACAGGAGGCTTGGGGCCCTTGACCACCATGCTCAAAGCCCGTGATCAGCCGCGGTTGCCAACCATGTCATTTGCGCGCCCATCTCCACCCGTTCACACCACTAAGCTGTCCGAAACGAGTAGCCGAGTCAAGTAACCCTCCCAACCAAGCCAAGGCGTCCAGGGGTTCCTACGTGCCGGACGGCGTGCCGGGCTGCGACGAGCCTGATGCAGCCAGAGTTCAATTCATGCCGGTTACACCGGCCGGGTGCGGGACCGCCGGGCGTGCGAGTGGAGGCGTGTACACGCAGCCGCGCGGCCGGCTACCCTCGGGCGCGAGATGAGTAATGCAACCCTGCGCGCCGGAGTGATCGGCGCCACCGGCCGCGGCAACTACGGCCATGGACTCGGTGAATCCTTTACCGCCCTGGAACGCACCCCGGTAGTTGCCTTCGCGGACGCGGACCAGGCGGGCGGTGCGGCAGCGGCAAGCCGGTTCGGGACCGACAACCACTACCTCGACTACCGCGACATGCTCGCCCGCGAACGCCTCGACGTGGTGGCGGTGACTCCGCGCTGGACCGACCAGCGCCGCGCCATGGTGGTGGCGGCAGCGGAAGCGGGGGTGAAGGGCATTTTCTGCGAGAAGCCGTTCGCCGCCAGCCTGGCCGACGCCGACGCCATGATGGAGGCGTGCGACCGCAACGGTGTGCGGATCGTGGTGGCGCACCGGCGAGCCGCCGCCCACGAGATGCGCCTCAAGCAGATCGTCGATTCGGGCGAGATCGGCGACATACAGGTGATGCGCGGCCACGGCAAGGGCGACCACCGCGCCGGCTCGCTGGACCTGATGATCCTCGGCACCCACATCCTGGACGGCATCCGCTACGTCGCCGGCAGCGAGGTGGCCTGGGCGCACGGCCACGTGACGCAGGATGGCCGCCCCATCACCCAAGACGACATCAAGGAGGGCGACGAGGGCGTCGGCCTGCTGGCCGGCAACCGCGTGGCCGCCTACTACGTGTTCGAGAACGGCCTCACCGCCCACTACGAGTCGTTCCAGGGCTTCCCGGACGACGCCAACGATCACAACCGCCACCTCGGTTTCGAGGTGTACGGCACCAAGGGCATCGTCTCGGTTCGCAACTCGCCCGGCGGCGAACTGTACCTGCACCGTCACGACCTGTGGGTTCCGGACACCGAAACCCGGCCCTGGGAGCGCATTCGCATCCCCGAATGGGAGGCGCAGAACAGCGGCCTGGAGAGCAACCTGTTGATTGTGCGCGAGCTGCTGGCCGCGCTCGACGAGGAGCGCGACATCCGGTCGGTCTCCTCCGGCGCCGACTCGCGGGCGACGCTGGAAATGATCATGGCGGTGCACGAGTCCAACCGCCTCGGTACCCGGGTGCCGTTCCCGCTCGCCAATCGCGGCAACCCCTACGCCACCTGGCTGGCGCAGGAGCAGTAATCGCGCGTCGACGCAGGCAGGCGGCGGACCGGGGCCCACCGCCTGCCCCGCTTGCACCGAAACGGTGCGGGCTACTGGCTAGTTGAAATAGCCGGAACTCTGCAGCGCCTCCTGCCACAGCTCGACGTAGCGCGCTACGCCGGCGCGCTGCAGCTCATCCAGGTAGGCATCCCAGGTGGCGTCGTCGGCGATGTCGCGCTTGCCGGTGATAAACTCGGCGGCACGCTGCATCACCAGGCCGTTGCGGCTGGTAATGGTCTCGGTCAGGTCGACCAGCTCTTCCTGCTCCATGCCCTGGAAGATGACGTCCGGAGGGATGTGCTTCTCCACCCGGTAGGGCAGCATCAGGTCGCGGGTCGCCACCATCAGCCGCCACTCGACGCGGGTCGGATCGCCTTCCCACTCCGGCGGCATGGCGCTGTGCGCGTTCCACTCCCAGTTCCCGGGCGTGGTGCGCGACCAGCCGTCGTCATCCAGGTCCAGCGAATAGACATCGCTCTCCAGGCGGATGGTCGTGGCCGGCCCGCCGTCGCGCGTTACCCAGCCGAGCTGCTTCTCGTCCTCGGTCAGGTAGCGCCACTCCGATCCTTCCTGCAGAAAGTTGCGCGCCAGCAACGCGTGGGCGATCGGATCCTCGTAGAACCAGTCCACCCACTTGGCGATCATCGCCGGGTTCTCGGCGGCGCTGGTAATCACCGACTGCACGTTCACCGATGGCGGATGGTAGCGGGTCTGCTGCAGCCCGCTGGGACCGCGCAGCGGCGGAATCGGCTTGAACTCCGCAAACCGCCCGGTACCGCCGCCGTGGATGGTGAAGCGCCCGAACCAGCCGGCCTGGAACGATCCCACCACGGGATGGTCGGGGTTCTCGGTGGTCTGCTTGGCTTCCTTCTCGGTCCACACGAACGACTCCTCCGCGAGCAGATCCTCGTCGTGCAGCATGCGCAGGTACTTCAGCCCGTCGCGCCACTCCTCGGTGTTGGCCACGAAGCGTACGTCGGTGGGAGAGCGCTCCAGGAGCGCGCCGTAGTTCAGGTCGTACGGGTGCACGGTGTAGATCCAGGCGTTCATCAGAAACGAGATCGGATCGACGTTCCAGCCGCTGGTGGCGGACAGGAACGGGATCTCGTCCTGCTTGCCGTTGCCGTTGGGGTCCTGGTCGCGAAACGCGCGCAGCATGTCGGCAAACTCGTCGGGCGTCTCCGGCGGCCACTTCAGACCAAGCTGTTCCACCCACGGCTGGTACACCCACATCTTGGTCGAGTACTGACAGTGGAAACAGCCGGCGGAGACAATCGGAAAGTAGTAGTGCTCGCCGTCCGGCATGGTGATGCGCTGCTGCACCTCGGGCACCTCGGCGAGACGCGCGCTCAGGCCGGGCATGTGCTCGGCGATCAGATCCTTGAGACCGACGAAAGCCCCGGCGGCACCCTGGTCGAACGCCTGCTGGACGGTGATCCTGGAATGCGGAATCAGTACGTCGGGCAGGTCGCCGGCGGCCAGAATCAGGTTGTACTTCTCGACCGCCTCCTCCCACTCGATCATGTCCACCCAGTCGACGTGGATGTTGGTGAGCTCCTCGAACCACTCGGTGAACTTGGCGTCCTCCAGCGTACCCGAGGCCAGCCGCTGATCGTAGGTGCCGATCACGGTGATGGTTTGCTTCTCCTGTACGATCGGGTACTCGCCCGGGGCGCTCAGCTCAATGCCGGCGGCGGCTCCCTCTTCGTCTCCGGCGGCTACCGCCAGCATGGTGACCAGTGCCATCAGCGGCACTGCCAAAAGCGTTCTCTTCATGGATACGCTCCTCTCGTGTGAAGTAATGGACTCGGGTAACACCCGAACTTGGTTGGCATCGCTCGATGGCGCAATCATCCCTTGATCGCTCCGATCATCACGCCGCGCACGAAGTATTTCTGCACGAACGGATAGGCCACCAGCACCGGAACCGTGGCGACGACGATCAGCGCGAACTGAATCAACGCCTGCAGGTACTCGCGCTTGGTCATTTCCAGCAACTGTTCTTCGGTGATGTCGGCCATCAGGTCGTCAATGGCGGCCGACGAATTCATGACCAGGATTTCGCGCAGCACGATCTGCAGCGGCACCAGCTTCTCGTCGCGCAGGTAGATCAGCGCGTTGAAGAACTGGTTCCAGTGCATTACCGCGTAGAACAGGGTAATAACGGCAATGATCGGCCCCGACACCGGCACCACGATCGCCCACAGCATGCGCGTGTTGGAGGCACCGTCCACCCAGGCCGCCTCGTACAGCTCGTTGGGTACGTTGGCCTCCAGGTAGGTGCGGGTAATGATCACGTTCCACACCCCTATTGCCCACGGCACGATCATTACCGCGCGGGTGTCCAGCAGGCCGAGACTGCGGATCAGCAGGTAGGTGGGAATGAGGCCACCCTGGAAGAACATGGTAAACGCGAACAGGAACATCAACAGGCTGCGGCCGACGAAGTCGCGGCGCGACAGCGGGTACGCCACCAGCATGGTCATCAGCAGGTTGTAGACGGTGCCGAAGACGGTGTAGAAGGCGGTGTTGCCGTAGCCGACCCAGAGTTGCTTGAACTCGAATACCGCCCGGTAGCCCTCCAGGGAAGGTTTGCGCGGCAGCAGCCATACGCGGCCCGCCAGCACCTCGTTGGCGTCGGAGAAGGAGGAACTGACGATGTAGATCAGCGGGTAGATGACGATGATGAACAGCACGGTCATCAGCACCCCGTTGATCAGGTAGAACAAGCGGTCCTCGCGGGCGTGGCGGATACGCGTGGCGCCGGTGCTCGCCGACCGCGCCCGGTCAGTTGCCCTCACCACAGGCTGGTCTCACTGAGGCGCTTGGAGATGCGGTTGACCGCCAGCAGCAGCAGGAACGCCAGCAGATTCTTGAACAGCCCGATGGCGGTGGCGTAGGAGAAATTGGGGCTGCGCGACGCCAATCCCACCTTGTATACGTAGGTGTCCACCACCTCGGAGGCACCGATGTTGAGCGGGTTCTGCATCAGGAACACCTTCTCGAAGCCGATGTTCAGGATCTGGCCGGAGCGCAGGATCAGCAGGATGATGATTACCGGCAGGATGCCGGGGATGTCGATGTGCCACATGCGCCGCCAGATGGTGGCGCCGTCTACCTTGGCCGATTCGTGCAGTTCGGGATCCACCGCCGCCAGCGCGGCCAGGAAGATGATCGCCCCCCAGCCCATGCTCTGCCAGATGCCCGTCCACACGTAGACATGCGGGAACCAGGAGGCGTCGCCGAGGAAATTGACTTCCTGCAGGCCGAATTGCAGCAGGCCGACGTTGAGCAGCCCGATGCGCTGCGAAAACAGCTTCATGATGATGCCCACCATGACCACGGTGGAGATGAAGTGGGGCGCGTAGGTCACCATCTGCACCGTCTTGCGGTAGCGCTGCCACGGGGCGTAGTGCAGGATCAGCGCCAGGACGATCGGAATCGGGAACCCGAACACCAAGTCGTAGGCGTTCAGGTAGAACGTGTTCCACATGATCTCCCGGAACTTGAATGACTGGAAGAAGCGGATGAAGTGATCGAAGCCGATCCAGTCGCTGCCCAGGATGCCGCGCGCCGGCACGAAGCGCTTGAAGGCGATCACGTTGCCGTACATCGGCAGGTACATGAACACGATCAGCCACGCCACCGGGAGCAGCACCATCAGGTACATCTCCCAGTTGCGGCTGATGTTGCGCCGGGTCCAACGCCCCTTGGTCAGGGTCCTGCGGCGGCTGTCGGGCAGCTCGGCGGAACGCGGTGCCGGTTGTACCAGTGGCTCAGACATAGAGGCTGCGGTCCGGCTCCGCGGCAGACCGAGGCCCCGCAGGGATGCCGATGGCTCGCCGGACGGCCATTATCCGGCCTCCTTCCAATGCCGTCAACGAAGCGAGCCCGCGCTCGCCGCCTGTGGCCAACTCGTATGGTGTTATGCTACACTTGACAGGTGACGGTACGGGGCATCGCCCACAGGGGCGTTCGCCGCCTGTTTCTGAAGGACGATCCCACGGGGGTTCCAGCGCCTGCGGTGGACAAACTATCACTAATGGGGGATAGGTGCATGCGTATGCTCAACCCGCCGCACCCGGGTGCGTTCGTACGAACGGAAGTGATCGAACCTCTCGGCCTGACGGTGGGCGCCGCCGCTGCGGTGCTCGGGGTTTCTCGCCCCACGTTGTCGTCGTTTCTCAACGGCCGCTCCGATTTGTCCAGCATCATGGCGCTGCGCATCGAGAAGGCGTTCGGAGTCAAGATGGACACGCTCATGCGCATGCAGGTCTCTTACGACGTAGCGCGAACCCGCGAACGGGAAGGCGAGGTTCAAGTGACGCGCTATCGTTCAGTGACCGTGTGAGAACGTGCGCGTCGCGGGTGGCCTTCTCGGAGGGGCTCAAAACGCCGGCCACCGCAGCGGTGAGATACCAGAACAGCATCCACAGCCACCGCCCTGGGCCATGCGGAACGGCTACTTGTAGGGGTCCGCGGCGTCGCGGAGGCCGTCGCCGAGGAACATGAAGGTCATCACGGTCACCACCACGAACAGCACCGGGATCAGCAGCCAGGGGCTCAGGGCGACGGTACGGAAGTTCTGCGCGCTGGTCAGCAGTACGCCCCAGCTCACCACCGGCGCCTTGAGGCCCAGGCCGATGAAGCTGAGCGCGGTCTCGCCGAGGATCATGTTGGGCACCGCCAGGGTGAGGTGCACGATCAGGTAGCTCAGGAACGACGGCAGCAGGTGGCGGCGGATCACCGTGCCGGCGGTGGCGCCGCTGACCCGCGCGGCCACCACGAAGTCGCCGCCGCGCAATTCCAGCAGCTTGCCGCGCACCACCCGCGCCAGCCCGGTCCAGCCCAGGATCGACAGGATGATGGTAATGCCGAAGTACACGCGCAGCGCCGGCCACTTTGGCGGCAGCGCCGCGGTCAGCCCCATCCACAGCGGCAGGGTGGGAATGCTGATCAGGAACTCGATGATGCGCTGAATCACGGTGTCCACCGCCCCGCCGACGTAGCCGGAGATGCCGCCGATCACCACCCCGAGCAGGAAGCTGATGGTGACGCCGAGCAGCCCCACCGACAGCGACACGCGCCCGGCGTACAGCACGCGCGAAAACATGTCGCGGCCGAGTTCGTCGGTGCCGAACAGGTACAGGGTGGCGGGCGGATGCACCCCGAACAGGTGCAGGTCGGTGCGGATGAAGCCGAGCAGCTTGTACGGGTCGGTGCGCACCAGGAAGCGGATGCGGTGCGGGTCGCCGGTGTTCTCGGTGTAGATGCGCTGCAGGGTCTCCGGGTCGCGGGTGCGCTCGAGCGAATACACGAACGGGCCGATGAGCCGGCCGTCGTGGACCAGGCGCACCCGCTGCGGCGGGGCGAGCAGGTAGTCGGCGTCGCGGGTGGCCTTCTCGTAAGGGCTCAGAAAGCCGGCCACGCCGGTGGCCAGGTACAGGAACAGCAGCACCGCGCCGCCCGCCAGGGCCATGTGGTGGCGGCGGAACTTGCGCCACATCAACTGCCACTGCGAAGCGACGTAGTAGCGTTCGTCCGCCGCGGCCTCCGCGGCCGCCGCGGGTGGAAGTGCCGGATCCGGGCCGCTCATGCCTGTGCCCGCTCGAAGCGGATGCGCGGGTCCACCCACACCAGCGCCAGGTCGGACAGGAACGTGCCGAACACGGTCAGCCCGCCCAGGAACAGCACGGTGCTGCCGGCCAGGAAGGTGTCCTGGAACAGCAGCGCCTGCAGCAGCATCGGCCCGGTGGTGGGCAGGTTCAGCACAATGGCGGTAATCGCCTCGCCCGACACAATCGCCGGCAGCAGCCAGCCCACCGTGCTGATGAGCGGGTTGATGGCGATGCGCACCGGGTAGCGGAACAGCAGGCGCCGCTCGTCCACGCCCTTGGCGCGCGCCGTAATCACGTACTGCTTGCCGAGTTCGTCCAGCAGCGTGCCGCGCATCACCCGGATCAGCCCGGCGGTCCCGGCGGTCCCGATCACCAGCAGCGGCACCGGCAGATGCTTCATGCCGTCCCACAGCTTGCCCCACGACCACGGCGCCAGTCGATACTCGGTGGAGAACAGACCGCCAATCGAGATGTCGAAGTAGCGGAAGCCGAGCCACATCAGCACCAGCGCCAGCGCGAAGTTGGGCGTGGCCAGCCCCATGAAGCCGACGCCGCTGAACAGGTGATCGGCCCACGAGTACTGGTGGGTGGCGGAGTAGATGCCGATCGGGACCGCGATGACGTAGGTGATCAGCAGGGTCAGGAACGAAATGAACATGGTCAGCGGAACCCGCTCGGCGAGCAGTTCCGCGGTTGGCTTGTTGAACGCGAACGAGCGCCCGAAGTCGCCGCGCAGCACGATCTTGCCGATCCAGGAGAAGTAGCGCGGCACCATTGGCTTGTCGAGCCCGTACAGCCGCTTGAGGTTGGCGACCTCCTCCTCCTCCATGTGTTCGCCGGTCTCCTGCACGATCCTGAGGATCATGGTGTCGACGAAATCGCCCGGCGGCAGTTGGATAACCACGAACGCCACGATCGAGATCGCCCACAGCGACACGATCATGTACAGGGTGCGGCGCAGAATGAGCTGTCCCATGCGAGGCTCTCTACGGTAACACAAAGACGGCCGCACGGGCCGGATACTCGAGGTGAGTTGTCCGGTCCGAGCGGCCGTCGATCATGCGCAAGCGGCGCTCCGCGCGAGCGCGCTACCGCTCTCTATTCCTGCACCAGGTAGAACTGGGAGGGGTGCTGGGGGCCGGTCCAGGAGCCGATCGACCAGTCGTGGCCGCCGCGCTCCGGGAAGTTGCGCAGCTTGTTGCTGCGCGGCATCGGCAGCGGCACCTCGCCCACCGTCCCGATGACCCACAGGTTGTCCGCCTGCGAGGCGAGAATTTCCTTGCCCAGGCGGACCTTCTCGTCGACGTCCATGGTCGCGGTCATCTGCTCCCAGCGCTCGATGTTGCGCTTGACCTCGTCGGGCGGCTCGATGCCGCCTTCACCGCCGGTCACGTACCACAGCGCCCACTGGTTGCCCCACGGGTTCTCCCAGCCCTGCCGCTGCGGCAGGAAGAACAGCGGCGACGCCACAAACGCCTCCGAGCGCGCGTTGAACCCGGCCGAGCCGCCGTACATCTGCATCTGGTTGGTCTTGGAGCGCTCCTCGCTCTGCTGGTAGGAGAAGCTCTTCATGGTCACTTCCATGCCGATCTCCTTCCACTGCTCGACCGCCAATTCGTGAATCGGCAGCACCGCGGCGCCGGTGTCCATGACCACCGAGAAGCGGTTGCCGTCGGGCAGCAGCCGCCACTCGCGGTTGGCGTCCCAGGTCAGCCCCAGCTCGTCGAGGATCTGGTTGGCGCGCTCGACATCGCGCACCGCGTACGCCTCGGCGAAGTGCGGCTCGAAGTAGATCGATTCCTTGATCAGCGTATGCTGCCGCGGCGTACCCAGGCCCTGGAACACCACCTCGTTGATCTCGTCGCGGTCCAGCGACAGCGACAGCGCATGCGAGAAGCGGCTGTCGGCGAAGATCGGCGCCAGCACCGGATCGTCGATCGTACGGTTGACCTGGAACAGCGTCGCCGAGCCTTCCAGACTGGGCCACAGCTCGACCGTGTAGTCGCCCGACTCCTCGTTCTGCTTCATCAGCGGGTAGTCGCTCAGAGGCGCGTACCAGCCAATGGAAACGGTGAACTCGCCGGCTATGATCTTGCCGGCAAACACCTGCAGGTCCTGGACCAGTTCGACGTTGATGCCGTCCATGTAGGGCAGCTGGTTGCCCTCAACGTCGATCTTCCAGTAGTAGGGGTTGCGCTCCCAGCGCGCCAGGTCGGTGCCCAGCTCGGCCAGCCGGTAGGCGGTGAGCATGGGCCGGTCGGTATTGAACTTCGGCAACTCGCTCCAGGAGTTGTTCTTGTCGCCGAAGTGCTGCACCCAGTTCTCGAAGCCCGCTTCCTTGGCCAGCGCCTCGGCCTTGTCCGCGCCCACGTAGGTGGGATGGAACTGGCTGAAGTAGTGCTTGGCCTGCTTGATCGGCGTTACCCCGCGGTTGGGATGGGGCAGCCACTCCACGGCGACCGGATTGGCGACCGCGAACGAGAACTGGAAGGTCTGGTCGTCGAGGAAGTTCATCTTCATCAACTCGCCGCCCGGCTGCAGGAACTTGGCCGGATTCGGGGTGAGTTCCTCGTTCAGGATGATGTCCTCGTACCAGAACTTGATGTCCTCGGTCGTGAACGGCTCGCCGGTGGACCAATTGATGCCCTCGCGCAGGGTCACGGTGAGCACCTTGGCGTCGGCCGACAGCTCGTAGCTGGTGGCCACGTTGGGCGACTGAGTCGACAGGTCGCCGGCGATGCGGTTGAGCTGCTCGATGCCGATCAGCAGGTGGGCTTCGCCCCAGTGGCCGGTGCCGTCGCGGCCCATGAACGCATAGCCGCCGTACTGGCCGATTTCCTGGTAGGGCACCACCACGTACGGGTCGGCGGGCAGGCGATCCTCGACCGGCGGCAGGTCGCCGGCGGCCACCATCTCGGCCAGCATCGGCGCCTCGCTGAACGAGGTAATGGTGTTGCCGGTGGCGGCGGTGTAGTCGGCGATGTGGTTGTAGAAGCGGATGTCGTTCCACTCGTGGTCGAAGCTGGTGCGCTCCATGGCGGCCGCCGCGTCGCCGCCTTCCTCGGCCTCGCTGCCGGCAAACGCCAGCGCCGGAACCAGCAGTGCCGCAACCAGCGGCACCGCAAACAATCTGTGCAGTCTCAAGTATCTGCTCCTTTGGAAATAGGGGATTATCGCCCGCGAATATGCCGCGCTGCCCACCCGGCCGTCAAGGTATATGGCAGTACGCCACAGCACCGGCGCGGCTTGCCTCACGGGTCAGGAAACGTTATAACATTGCTGCTATGCCCAGCATGAGAATTCGGATATGACGAACCCGCCGACCCGGCCCCGGCCCTGCACCGATACGGATTGCCGCGTGGCGCACTCGCCGCGCGAACGGGTCGCGCTGGCAGTATCGATATGCGAGAGGCGCGGCGTACGAATGACGGAACTGCGCAGGCGTGTTCTGGAGCTGCTGTGGGCGAGCGGTGGTCCGACGAGCGCCTACCAGTTGATCGAATCGGTCAAGCTCGGAGACTCGCGTCCGGTCGGACCGCCGACCGTGTACCGGGCGCTTGCCTTCCTGATGGCGCAGGGCCTCGTCTCCAGGATTGAGAGCCTGAACGCGTACGTCCCCTGCGTCCATCCCGAACGCGACCACGATTGCCTGTTCTTCATTTGCGGTGGCTGCCGGACATCGGTCGAGCTTGAGGATCCGCGCATCGGCGGGCTGCTTGCCGAGGATGCCGCCAGCCTCGGGTTCGTCATGACCCGGCGCACGGTTGAGGTCGAGGGCAGGTGCGCGCGGTGCGTGGAAGCCGGTGCCGCGTAGCCGAGAACCCGGCGCCCCGGTACTTCGGCTGCTGCCGCTCGGCGCCGGCCCCCGGCTGGTCGGCGCGGCCCTGATCGTTGCCGCGCTCTGGGGCGCGTTCTTCTGGGCGGTGTCCACGCCGGGGGGCCCATGACCTACGCCCTCCAGTTTCAGGACCTGACCCTCGGCTACGACCGGTATCCGGCCGTGTACCGCCTGCGCGGAGAGATAGCCGAGGGCAGCCTGACAGCCATCGTCGGACCCAACGGGGCCGGCAAATCCACGATGTTGAAGGGGGTGATCGGCACGCTCCGCCCGCTCGAAGGCCGGATCGCCTTCGGCGGGATCGCGCGCAGCGAGATCGCCTACCTGCCGCAGCAATCGGACGTCGACCGGTCTTTCCCGATCACCGTTGCCGACCTCGTGGGCATGGGGCTGTGGCGAGAAATCGGCGGCTTTGCCGGCTTGCGGGCCGTTCACCGCACGCGCGTTGCCGAAGCGATTGCCGCGGTCGGGCTCGAAGGGTTCGAGAGACGCCCGATCGGGTCGCTGTCGGGCGGGCAGATACAACGTGCGCTGTTCGCGCGGCTTCTGCTGCAGGACGCGCGGCTCGTCCTGCTGGATGAGCCGTTCACCGCGGTGGACGCACGAACCATGGCCGACCTGATCGGCGTGGTGCGACACTGGCACGGCGAGGGGCGCACGGTGCTTGCCGTTTTGCACGACTTCGACACGGTGCGGGCTCACTTCCCGCGCACGCTGATGCTTGCCCGCGAGCTCGTCGCCCACGGACCCACGACGCAGGTGCTGACGGACGCGAACCAGTTCCGCGCGCGTCAGATGTGCGAGGCCTGCGCCGGCCCCCCGCACACCTGCGGGCGGAGCGCGGCCTGATGTGGGAGGCGCTTGTCGAGCCGTTCGCCGACTTCGGCTTCATGCGGCGCGCGCTCGTGGGCTGCCTGGCAATTTCTCTGGGGGCGACGCCGGTCGGGGTGTTCCTGATGCTGCGCCGCATGAGTCTGACCGGCGATGCGATGGCCCATGCGATCCTGCCGGGGGCGGCCGTCGGCTATCTCATCGCGGGCCTCTCGCTCGGGGCGATGACCATTGGCGGGCTGATCGCGGGCATGGCCGTGGCACTTCTCGCCGGGTTCGTGACCCGGGTCACGGCGCTGCGCGAGGACGCGAGCCTCGCGGCCTTCTACCTGATCTCGTTGGCGTCCGGCGTACTGATCGTGTCCACCCGTGGCAGCAACGTCGACCTGATGCATGTGCTGTTCGGCACCGTGTTGGCGCTCGACAACGCTGCGCTGATCCTGCTCGGCGCCATCGCGAGCCTCTCGCTGTTCACGCTCGCGGTGCTGTTCCGGCCGCTCGTGCTCGAGTCCGCGGACCCGCAGTTCCTGCGTTCGGTCAGCGGACTCAGCGCCATGGCACATCTGACTCTTCTCATTCTCGTCGTGCTCAACCTTGTGGGCGGATTCCAGGCGCTCGGCACGCTAATGGCGGTTGGCATCATGATCCTCCCCGCCGCCGCGGCGCGCTTCTGGACAGTGAGCATCGGCGCATTGATCGCGGTAGCGACTGCCATCGCGATGCTCTCAAGCGTGAGCGGTCTTCTGCTCTCCTACCATTTCAGCCTGCCCTCCGGGCCGGCGATTATCCTTGTCGCCGGTCTCGCCTACACGCTCTCGCTGATTGTCGGGCCGGTCAGCGGTCTTGCCGCGCGGGCCTTGTGGGACCGCGTCCCGGTCCCCCTTCCCGAAAGGGGCGGGAGTCTGGGGTCCAGAGAATGAAATTTGCCGCTCTTGCGACATCATCCTCTTGACTAGTTAATGCAACGTTATAACATTCCGCCCATGATCAGTTTCCCACCCATCTTCACCCGACGAGCCTTGCTGAGCTTCGTCACCATCGTTCTCGTTCTGTCGTTCGCCGCTCCGGCCGCCGTCGCACAGACCCACAGCTCAATCCCGGTGGTCGCCACCTTCTCGATCCTCGGCGACATGGTAAAGCGCGTCGGAGGCGAGCATGTCGATGTCACGACACTCGTGGGTCCTGACGGCGACACGCATGTCTACCAGCCGACCCCTGCAGATGCCCGGGCCGTCAACGAAGCGCAGGTCCTGTTCGTCAACGGGCTGCAATTCGAAGGCTGGTTGGAGCGGCTGATCGACGCTTCGGGCTTCCGCGGTGTCCTGGTGGTGGCGACCGACGGCGTTGAGTTGATCGCTTTCGCCGACGAGCACGACGACGATGACCAACATGCCGACGATGACCATGACGATGACCACGACGACGATCACGACGACGATGACCACCATGACCATGGCGTCTTCGACCCCCATGCCTGGCAGAGCCTTCGCAATGCCATGGTGTACGTGGACAACATTGCCGAGGCACTGGCCAAGGCCGATCCCGGGAATGCCGACGCGTACCATCGGAACCGCGACAGCTATGCGGACGAAATCGAGGCCCTCGACTCGGAAATCCGCAGGATTGCCGCCACGCTCCCCGTGAGCAGCCGGACCGTCGTCACCTCCCACGACGCGTTCCAGTACTTCGGTCGCGATTATGGGCTCACCTTCATCGCGCCGCAGGGGCTCAGCACCGAGTCGGAGGCGTCCGCACAGGATGTCGTCCGCCTCATCGAGCAGATACGCGATCTGGGCATTCGTGCCGTTTTCGTCGAGAACGTCGCGGACCCCCGCCTCCTGGAACGCATCGCCGACGAGACGGGAGCCACCATCGGCGGCACGCTATATCCTGGCGCGCTGTCCGGCCCCGCCCTACCTCGACATGATGCGGCACAACGCGATGACGCTCGCCGAAGCGCTGGCTTCGTAAGGCTCGGCGCGCCTACCAGACTTCTGTCAGGTCGACCTCGACGGGTTGTGCATCGGGTTGGCCGGTGCAGGCAACGGCGATGCGGGCGGCGTGTTCGCCGGCGCTGCGGAATATGCCGTCGGCGAGCACGTACTGCTGCACCACCTTGCGCTCGGGGTCGACGATCCAGTACTCGCTGACGCCGGCCTTCTGGTACAGGTCCAGCTTCAGGCCGCGGTCGCGGTAGGCGGTCGACGGGGACAGAATCTCCACCACCAGGTCGGGCGCGCCCTCAATGCGCTCGCGGCGGATCCGCGATGCATGCTCGGCAAGGACCACCACAAGGTCCGGTTCGACCACGTCGCTCTGACTCAGCACCACTGCTACCGGTGCGTGCAGCACCTCGCCCATCCCGGTCAGGTCGAAGTGGCGATGAAGATGGATCATCAGGTTTCTGGACACCCTTTGGTGGGATACGAACGGTGCTGCGCTCAAGTAGTGGTCTCCATCGATGATTTCGTGCCTGCGCCCGTCCTCGGGAAACTGCAGGTAGTCTTCGTAGGTGAGCTTGGTCTTCCGGTCGACAACGACTGCCATGGCCGCTTCCGAGCATACCACGAACGCGCAGGCGCAAGCTGGTATAGTTGGCGCCATGAAGATCAGCGACATCACCTGCACGCCGCTGGCCATCGGCAAGGGGCTGCTGCGGATCGCCACGGATGCCGGGGTGGAGGGCTGGGCAGAAGTGCCGGGCCGCAACAACGCGGTGTTCGAGGCGTACCTGGACAGCGTGATCAGGCCGGCCCTGGTGGGCGAGGATCCGCGCCCGGTGGACCGCCACTGGGAGACGCTGGCGTTGGGGCGCGAGGAGCAGTCGAACAAGCTGCCCGGCTGGGTGGTCGGGGTGATCGACGTGGCGCTGTGGGATCTGCTCGGCAAGGACACCGGGCTGCCGGTTTACACGCTGATGGGCGGCGCGCGCCGCACCACCATTCCGCTGTACTGGAGCACCGGCTGGCGCATGCAGCCGGAGGAGATGCTGGCGCTGGTGCGGGCCGGGCGCGAGCAGGGTTTCCGCTCGTTCAAGATCCGCATGGACTGGCGCGGCTGGCGGCAGGACGTGGACCCGGACAAGGACTTCCGGATCTTCAAGGCCGTGCGCGAGTTCCTGGACGGCGGCGAGTACCTCGGCTTCGATGCCAACAACGGCTACTCGGTGTCCACGGCGATCCAGCAGGGCCGGCGTTTCGAGGAACTGGGCATTGACCACTTCGAAGAGCCGATCCCGCACTACGACCTGCCGGGCCTGCGGCAGGTGGCCGACGCCCTCGACGTGGCCGTGTCGGCGGGCGAGCAGGACGCATTCCGCTGGTGGTTCGAGCACCTGGTGCTGCTCGGCAACCCGGACATCCTGCAGCCGGACATCCTCACCGCCGGCGGGCCGAGCGAGGTGAAGCGCATCTACGAGCTGGCCACGGTGCTGGACAAGCCGGTGATGCCGCACAGCCCGCAGGCCGGCATCAGCTCGATGGCCTCGCTGCACGCCTACGCCACCGTGCAGAACGCCAGCCGCCCACACGAGTACTCCACCGAGTTCTCCGGCCCCCTCGACGACGTGGCCGACCTGTTCGGCGCAGCCGTGCTGCCCAAGCACGGCGCCATCGAACTCAGCGACCGCCCCGGCCTCGGCATCGAACTGAACGAAACCGCCGTCGCCCGCCTGACGGTGTGACGACACGCCGGTACACGGCGCTGATCGCCGGCTCTACCGGCGCGGTGGGCAGCGCGCTGGCGCGCGAGCTGGCCGGGCGTGCAGAGTGGGAGGTGTACGGCCTGGCACGACGGCCACCAGCCAGCCCTGCACATGCCGGCGCAGTCGTGCCGGGCGTGATCGGGGCGGCGGCCGACATGGCCGACCGCGACGGGCTGCGGCGCGCGATGGAGCCGCTCGACGACGTTACCCACCTTTTCTACTGCGGGCGCGCCACCCACGCCGAGCAGGTAATCGAGGACTCCGCCGCCAACCTCGCCCTGCTGGACAACGTGGTCACCGCCACCGAGAAGGCGGCCGCCGGGCTGCGCCACGTTCACTTGGTGCAGGGCGGCAAGTACTACGGCGTGCACGTGGGGCCGATCCCGACCCCGGCCGATGAATCACAGCCGCAAGCGCCGATCGACAACTTCAACTACGACCAACAGGACTACCTGAGCAGTCGCGCCTCCACGGCGCAATGGACCTGGTCCGCTTCGCGGCCCAACACGCTGGTGCACTTCTCGCCGGCCATCGCGCGCAACTTGGTCAGCACGCTCGGCGCCTGGGCCGCGATCTGCCGCGAATTGGGCGCGGCGCTGGATTTCCCCGGCCCGCAGGGCGCCTACGACAGCCTCACCCAGCTTACCACCATCGAGCTGCTGGCGCGCGCCATCGCCTGGATGGCCACCGAGCCGACATGCGCCAACGAGGCGTTCAACGTGACCAACACCGACCTGTTCCGCTGGCACGCGCTGTGGCCGCGGCTGGCGGAAGCGTTTGGCATGCCGCTCGGCCCGGTACGCCCGCTGCGGCTGGCCGAGGTGATGGCCAGCCGCGGCGAGCTGTGGCGCCAAATGTGCGCCCGCCACGGCCTGGTGCAGCCCGACCTGGACCGGGTCGCCAACTGGGGCTACGCCGACGCCACCCTGGAGCGCACCTGGGACGAGATCCTGAGCCATAACAAGGCGCGCCGCCTCGGCTTCCACGACTGGGACGACAGCCTGACCCGCTTCTTCACCGTCCTCGACCGGTACCGCCGGGCCCGGATCCTGCCTGACTGAGCCGCCCCATGTCGGCAGCGTTCAATCTTCCCGGAAGTTCAGTTCGCGCATTCCGGTGACCTTGGAGTGATCGATGGCCAGGCCGAGGCCGGGGGTATCGGGGACGGTGATGGCGCCGGCCACCGGGTGCAGCGGATCGGCCAGGAAGAACTGGTGCACGATGTTCCACTTGACCAGGTATTCCTGGATCGGGCAGGTGGTAGGCGGCTGCGATGCGATCAGGTGGGCGGTGGCGTGCGAGCTGTGGCCGTGCGGGATCACCGGCCGGTCGAAGGTGGAGGCGAGCGCGCAGATCTTGACCGTCTCGCTGATGCCGCCGCACCAGTAAATGTCGGGCTGCAGCACGTCCATGGCGCGCTTCTCGACGATTGCCCGGAACCCCCAGCGCGTGTACTCGTGCTCGCCGCCGGCAATGGCGATCGGCGAACTGCGCTGGATCTCCACGTAGCTGTCCAGCTTGTCGGCCAGCACCGGCTCCTCCAGCCAGCGGATGCCGAACTCGGCCAGCTCGTTGGCCAGGCGGATAGCGTACGGCACGTCCCAGGAGCTCCACGCGTCCAGCATGATGTCGACGTCGTCGCCCACCGCCTCCCGGAGCGCAGCCGCCAGCGCCAGGTTGCGGCGCACCCCGTCCGGACCGTCGGCGGGGCCGTCGCGGAAGAACCACTTGGTGGCGGTGTAGCCCTGTGCGGCAAACTGCGCGGCGCGCCGGGCGGCCGCCTCCGGCTCGATCGAGAACCCCAGCGCGCTGGCGTAGGCCGGGAAGCTGGTCCGGGTCGGCCCACCCAGTAACCGGTACACCGGCTGCCCGAGCGCCTTGCCCTTCAGGTCCCACAGGCCGCAGTCCACCACGCTGATCGCCATCATCGGCTCGCCCTTGCGGCCGTGGATCGTCGCCCGGTACATCAGGTCCCACAGCAGCTCGATGGCCAGCGGATCACGCCCGATCAGCAGCGGGCGCAGCGCGGTGTCGATGATGAACGCCTCGATCCGGCTGCACGGCCCCGACAGGCCCACCACGCCGTCGTCGGTGTGGATCTCCAGGAACACCGCCCGCAGGTCGTAGCGTCCGTCGCCAACGCCCGGCATGAAGTTGGCACCGCGGCGACGAAACTCCGGGTACACGTCCAGCGGCATAATCAGGCGCTCCTCCCAGAACGGCTCCGGATGCTCCAGCACGCCGCGCAACTCGCGCAGCTTCAGATCCACAATCTTCACTTTCACCTACTCCCATTCGTGCCCGCTATCACCGCGGCGCGCGCAACCGCATGCTATCACTTCGCCCGCCGGTGTGGCCCCGCCCACCGTTCACCAATGCCGGCTCGTTGGTGTAACCTGACAGGCAGCCAGGAGGAACTATGGCACTGAGAATCAATGACACGGCGCCCGACTTCAACGCCGACACGACGCAGGGGCCGATCAACTTCCACGAGTGGGTCGGCGACGGCTGGGCGATCCTGTTCTCCCACCCCAAGGACTTCACGCCGGTGTGCACCACCGAGCTGGGCACGGTGGCCGGACTGACCGGCGAGTTCGCCAAGCGCAACTGCAAGGTGCTCGGCATCAGCGTGGACGGCGTGAGCGACCACCAGGCGTGGTCGAAGGACATCGAGGCCTCCCAGGGGCACGCGGTGACCTACCCGCTGATCGGCGACCCCGAACTGGCGATCGTGAAGGCGTACGACATGCTGCCCGCCGACGCCGGCGACACCTCCGAGGGGCGCACCCCGATGGACAACGCCACCGCGCGCAGCGTGTTCGTGATCGGCCCCGACAAGAAGATCAAGGCGACCCTAACCTATCCAATGAGCACCGGGCGCAACTTTGCCGAGATCCTGCGGCTGGTCGACTCCTGCCAGCTCACCGCCGGCAAGCAGGTGGCGACGCCGGCCAACTGGGAGCAGGGCGAGGACGTGATCATCCTGCCGTCGGTGTCGGACGACGCGGCCAAGGAGACCTATCCCGACGGCTGGGAGCAGCCGCTGCCCTACATCCGCATCGTTCCGCAGCCCAAGTAGCGGACTATTCGGCGTCGAACACCACCATGCCGTGGCCGTCGAGCACGGTCACGGTGACGTGCGCGTAGCCGTCGCGGTAGTCGACCGGCAGGTCGACGCCGTGCGGCTGCAGGTGTGCGCGGCGCGGCCCCGCCGGCAGCTTCACGGCCAGCTCCTGGTCGACCAGGGGAATCGCGTCTTCGACGATGTCCAGGCCGCTCGACTGCCCGACGCGGTGGTCGTACGCGTCGGTGCGCCGCTCGCGCGCAAAGCACAGCAAATGCACCACGGTCCGCGGCCCTGAGCGCACCACGGTGGTCTCCAGCAGCGACGGGGCATCGGTGGCGCGTACCAGCGGCTCCGGCAGCAGCAGGTCGATGCAGTTGCCGAGCAGGCGGCGGTGCACCGGCACCGCGTGGCGCCCGTACAGGCCGAGGATCGGCAGCGCGATAGTGATCACGCTGCCGTTGCGCACCACCGCCGACCACGGCGACAGCTCCGCCGGCGGCGTGTAGGAGTGCCCGGAGAAGCGCGCGAAGTGGCGCTCGAAGTAGGGCTCCACTACCCCGACCAGCGACTCGGCGCCTGCCGCCGGCTGCATGCGGAAACCGGTCTCGTAGGTAACGTGGTCGTAGTCGGGGATGCCGCCCGCCACCGCCGGCGCCATGCGCAGGAAGGTGTGCGAGAAGGGGCTCGCCCCGCCGGCCGCCACGCCCTGCTCCGCCAGCACCGGCTCACCCTGCTCGTCGAACCCGGCCTGCCCCGACAGAATCAGGCCGCCGCCCCCGCTCACGTACGCGCGCAGCTTCGCCAGCAGCGCCTCGTCCACCGGCGTGGTTTCCGCCACCAGCACCACCTCGTAGTCGTCCAGGCGCGCATCCGGCCCGACCACGTCGAACTGCTGCTGCAACTGCTGCAGGGCGCGGGAGGCGCCGAGCCCGGCGGCGCCCGGGTTGTCGCCCAGCTCCGGATCCACCACCAGCGCGATCTGGCTGTGCAGCACGCCGCCGGCCACGAACGGCTCGCATGCCTCCACGTGGGCGTACACGCCGCCGATCAACTCGTACACCGCCGGCTGCGGCACGCCGCGCGGATGCAGCAGGTCGCCGATGCCGCCGGTCATGCCCTGGCTGAGCGCCTGGCAGCACTCGTACTTGAGCGCCGCCGCCGGCTTGAGGCCGGCGTTGTCGCCCCAGCTCTTGAAGAAGCGCCCGGTGTGGGTCAGCGTCGGCAGGCCGAGCGGGCGCACGTAGCGGGCCACGTAGGGGAAATAGGCGTACCCCCAGCCGCCGGTCGGCAGGGCCTCGGCCTCCCCCCGCCCCGCGGGTGGGCGGCGCCTCGATCTCCCCCCGCCGCAGGTACTTCTTCTCCACGTGCAGGTTGGTCTTGGGCCGCGAGTTGTACCAGATGCCGAAGTGATCCGCGCCCTTGCCGGCCTGCTCCACCAGCCCCGAGAACCGCT
>MKWU01000996.1_pt1 | contig 51882 bp, 49 predicted proteins | sample 809101 | NCBI WGS metagenome assembly MKWU01 (sample SAMN05860141, study PRJNA318959) | sponge metagenome | host: Aplysina aerophoba | place: Slovenia: Piran, Adriatic Sea, Gulf of Piran | collected 2013-05-07 | reverse complement strand
CAAGAAACGCAAAGCCCGCATCTTCGAATCTTCTGATTCTGGTATGTTTGTGTTGACAGGTGAGTTCGACCAGATCACCGGAGCGCGTATCGCCACCGCGTTGACCGCCAAAGAACGACAACTCTGGAATCGCGAGGACCCCAACAACCGTGCCACACCACAACAACGCATGGCTGACGCGTTAGCCGAGTTGATTAGCGAACCCACTAGTGACAGCCGGTCTGTGGGTACTGATTTGTTGGTAATCGCCGATTTCGACGTGCTCAAACAACAACTCGAAAACCCGCGGTTGGTTGACGGGTCACCAATACCAATCACTGAACTACACAAGTTGGCGTTGGAAGCGAACTTGTTGCCGTCAATCTTCGATACGAAAACCCAAGACATGTGGCTCGGTCGTCGGGTGCGCACCGCCACCGAAGCTCAACGCATCGCGTTAATCGCCCGAGACCAATGCTGCATTGGATGTGGCGCTAACCCGTTGTGGTGCCAAGCGCATCACATTATTTGGTGGTCAAACAACGGACCCACCAACCTAGAAAACCTCGTATTAGTATGCAACGACTGCCACCACAAAATCCACGACGATGGCTGGCAAGTCCACAAACACCCCGACACAGGCAAATACTTCCTCAAACCCCCAACCCAACCTCCAACCCGCCCAGCAGAGAAGCCCTTGAGCGCCCCGTCGGGTGAGCGTTCGCTTGTCTCTTCGGATGAACCGCCAACCCGCCAACCCAAAGAGCACCCGACCGCTTCGGCCCGAAAACCCTCAACACACAAACCGAGTGAGAATTCGACCGTTTCGTCAGGGGAGGTCTCGACTATCTCGACGGATCGGGCAGACCGTGCTCGAACCCGCGCAGACTCCGCTCAACCGGTTGCCGGCGACTCAACAGAGTCGACTGGTCAGAACGCGCGCGGGCACGCGCATGGAGAGCAGGCCCAGCGAAAGAACCAGACAAGCTCCCACACCAAACAACAACACCCCGCCGCCCGAATCACCGACCACGACCCGGTAGACGGCATCGATACCTCCTAAAGCCCGCACGGGTGGGTGACCATGCTAAGGCAGACGTTGAATGCAGTTATTTCGAAGCAGCGGAAGAAATTTACGAGGTTGAATTGCACTAGAGTCCTAAGTATCACCAAAACCAGATCGCCCAAACTAGTCAAGCAAACCCGAACCCCACCGGCCAATGTACCCGGCCAACGTGATTTCATCTCCGACGTTCACGAAATGCTCGCTGAAGCTTGGAACGGCTACGTTGCCTTTCAGGCTTTAGGCCAACACCCCAGGCAACCCAGACCATGTGACGGGGTTGCACTGCACATCAAGAAGGTAGCCGATTGGAACAAATGGGTACTCCAATCAACGATGGAAACGCTTTCAGCCGACCAAAAAGAACCTCAATGAACGACACTCCCATGCCTGAGACGGGAGATTCAGCCCACTGAAAAAAGCGTTTACACCGTTCGGTATATGGTTGCTTAGCACGATGCCTGCCTTGTTCCGACGATGGACGCGGCACCAGAAAGACCGAACTGGATAGCGTCAAACAACACCGCCGAACAACGCCGGTTGCATGGTTGTATTGATTTTCGGGCTGTCAGGAAGATTCGCCTGGGAGCCAGACGAGTCCAGGAGGGATTCGAGATCTTCGCGTTTCAATATCGGCCTCGCCCCCTGCTCTTGGAGAGGCGCGTTGCCTAGTCCTTCACCGGGTCCCCGCCAAACCGCGACCGATCCAAAACCTCGCTTGAGTGCTTCGGAAGCACCAGACCATGTGCCTCCGGCACCGTTGTCACTGGCTACAACCACCGTCAACTTTGCCTGCGCGTAGATCAGCTTGTTACGCCCCATCGCGTTGCCCGCGCTGAACGGAGCACTCGGAGCGTAGGGCGTACACATAACAGTGTTCCCTGCATGGACAGCTCTGCGAACTTCGAGGCGTTTGAGCTTGCGCAGCAGCGAATCGGCCAGGATCCCGATGACCGCTCCCCCAGTCTCGTGGGCGGCGTCCATGGCGAGTTGGTCGACCCCCCGCGCTCCCCCCGACACAAGCGGCAAGCCTAGCCGTCTAGCGGTACGCGCTAAGTCCTTGGCGATGTCTCCGCCAGCTTGGGACACGTCACGGCTGCCGACCACGCCCAGACCGGGCGAATCAAGCAACTCAATCGCGCCTGCGGCATGCATCAGAGGCGGAGCCTTGGCACCCAACCGAAGCAGCCAATGACGGGGATAGTGCTCGTCGAACGCCGTCACCGACTTGATACCCGATTGCTCCAATCGTTCCAGTTCGAACGCCAACGCGGTTGCGCGCCCGACGAGCTCCTCGACCCGGACCGCCAAGTCCTCACTCAGACCTTGCCCACTAATCAATTCGGCCTGGCTCAGGTTCAGAAAGTCCCCCGGTCCGCGGCTGGTTTGCTCCATCAGACTCCAGAACTCAGAAGCCTTGAGCGGTCGCACTCCGTCGGCGCAGAGTCGACTCACCAGAAGGATCGTTGCCAACGAGTCATCATCGCGTTTCATCCGCTCGACCTCCCCGCCGTGTCCGCAAGCGCAAACGGCAAGACGCTACCGGCCCCGACCTCACGGAGACTCGCCCCAACGACGGTGACCGTCCAACGGGAGTCAACCATGTCGTCCACCAACAGCACAGGACCGGACGGCACCGGACCTCTGACCTCAAAGGCATTCTGCACATTGCGATACTGCTGTTGGCTGTTCTGCATGAACTTCTGGGGTTCGGAGTCACGGACCTGACGACCACGTCCCCAAAGACTAGTCCGAGGCGACTTGCAAGCCGGGCCGCAAAACCTGCCACCAGTTCAGGCTGACGACGCGAGGGCACGAACGCCACCCACCCGGGCAATGTGCCATGTTGTTCCCTTATTGATAATTTGCAAATTTGATCAAAGCAATCAATATCTTGATTATATTACCTTGTTCATGAATCTTGATTAGGGAGTGAACGTGTGGCGTGACGGTTGAGTTTCGTTGAATAAAGGTGCGGTCTTGCTAAAATTGAGGAACTACTAAATGCCCCAATCTCCATTTCACCCTCAAATGCGAAAAGTCGCGTCTAACCTAACTATGTTGTCTAGTGGATGCAATCGCTTTGCTGCGTTGTTCTTAATCTTTATTTTGTCGACGTGCGCAGCGAGCCCTAGTGCCGAACCGAACGATGATTCCGACCCGATTGCTGATTATGAACTGTTGTACGAACTCTACCTTGGTGATCCAAATAATCTTTCTGATGCTGCTATAGATTATGAAAGGCAATTATACAGCAGTACACAAGACAAAATTCGGGCTTGCATGGCGCAATCTGGTTTTGAATACGTTCCAGATCCGCCCCCAAATCGCATAAACGATACAAACCTAACCGAAGAGGATGCGGTTGTGTTTGGATTCGGTATTTCTCTTGATGCTTATGTGGCCACGGACAATGATGTTGATCCTGTGAGAAAGGTCGAATCGCGGGAGTACCGTGGCGCGCTTTATGACGCGGGCGGTTGTTTTGACCAAGCAAGAGAACTCGAAACCTCGTTTTCTAGTATTTTCGCGGATTACCACAAGGACTTTGCAAAGGTTTGGGAATCATATGTCTCGGATCCGCGGGTTACTGAAGCGGATACGAAATGGGCCTCATGCATGAAACAAGCTGGATTTGACGTAAACGACCTTAACGAACTTCAAAACAATATCCGAACCATGCTAATCCAAAGTTCAGGTCTACCAGAGATCCAGTCCGTCCAAAGATACGAAATCGCTGCAGCGTTAGCACATGTGGATTGCAATATTGGTTTGACCGAGATACATGACTCGGTGATTGCTGAACTTTCAACTCAGTTTGACGAACAATATAAGAATGAGATAATTGCGAGACTTAGCAGCCCAGTTAAGTAGTCAATGTTTCGTAGACCACGAAATATTGGTGCGGAGGTAAGCGCCATCGCTGATTGCGACAGAGTGCAGTGTCGCCCAACGGTTAGCCCTTGCGGCGTTGGACTTCGGCGGTGATCGCGGGGATTACTTGGTGAAGGTCTGCAATCACGGCCCAATCAGCCTTTACGACCATGTTGGCTTCACGGTCGGTATTGATCGCCAAAATGTGTTTACTGGCCATCGCCCCAACCCAATGCTGGATAGCACCAGACACACCCGAAGCGATATAAATCTCTGGGGCGATGCGCGTCCCGGTCTGGCCGACCTGATCAGAATGCGGACGCCAACCAAGATTAGTGACCGCCCGAGAACAGCCAACCCGACCATTAAGCAAATCGGCCAACTCCTCAAGTTTCGCGAAACCATCAGCGGAACCAACACCACGACCACCGCCACACACAACCCGGGCGGTAGGCAAAGTCACACCTGCCTCCTGCACCGTGCGGTCTTTGACCATCGTCACACAGTGGCTTTCGTCAAACTCCGCATCAAACTCTTCCACACTCGCATCAGCGCCGTCATCGGGTTGCGCCGCTACCGCGTGCAAACCACATGTAAACAAAGCCACGTCAGCATCCAAAATCGAATCTTCAAGCAATGAACCACCCCACTGCACCCGCGTCATACTCCACGGATACCCCGGAGTGATATCAACACAATTGGCCACAAACGGAGCATCCAAACGAGCCGCAGCTTGCGCCATAATCTCATTACCACGTTCAGAACCACAAGCAAGCACCGCCGCGGGCTCAAGTTCGGCGACCATCTCGGCGATAACCGCTCCATAAGCATCTGGCCCATAATCGCTTAGCAACTCGTGCGTGCATGTATGCACAACTTCGGCACCAAACTCGCCTGCTTGGTTGACGCAAGGTTCAGCATCACTACCGATAAGGGCAGCTTCAATGCCTTCGTCCATCTTGTCTGCCAATGAACGGCCGAAGGTGAGAGCCTCACGAGCCGCTTCAGTCAACTCGCCACGCTCATGTTCAAGCACCACTAACAGCATCAGAGCACTCCTAACTCTTCTAACACGTCCACCACCGCGACAGCCGCTTCCGGCCCTTCGCCCAAAATCACCGTTTCAGAAACTTGCTCAGCGGGGCGATGCAACCGCACTCGGCGTTGACCACCGGCAGCAGCATCAATGTCCAGAGACTGTATTTCCAGCTTTTTGGAGTTCAAGCGGCCTTTCATTGTCGGGTAACGAGGCAGGTTGAGCCCTTCCTTCACACCCAACACGCAAGGCCGAGGCAGTTCATAAACCTCGAACCCTCCGTCAATCTCGCGGCGTGCTGTGACCGTGCCCGCACCAGTGCCGTCACCAGAAACCTCAATCCCTTTGATCCCGTTGACGATGGGCCGCCGCAGCCGATATGCCACTCGGATGCCGACCTGAAACCCACCCGTGTCAGCGGATTCGTTGCCGAACAAGATGAGGTCGAATGCCGAACCGTTTTGTGCTTCTAGCGTTTCGATGGCATCTCCGATAGCTGCAGCCGTTCGTTGCGGGTCCCACGCAGAGCCATCGTCAGGAATCAAGACCCCATGATCGGCACCTACCGACGCAGCATAACGAAGTTGTTCGCTCGCCTCCGTTGGGCCGACCGTGAGCACCGTAACCTCACCACCGTGTTGCTCACGGAGTTGCACGGCTCCCTCCACAGCGCATTCTTCATGCGGGCTCGTTGTGAAACCCAGATGAGCGGCATCCACTTGAGAACCGTCGGCGGTGACATTGATTTTGGCTCCCGGTGCGGGAACCCGTTTTACGCAACAGAGTATTTTCATCACAAACCAGTTTCAGCTTTTCAGGCGGGTGTCGCCGGGGTCGAAGGCTGAACCGGAACCTACCACAGTAACTGGAAAGATTTCGTTCATGTACATGACCTGCAATGCGGTGCCTGGGGTTGCGAGTTCGTTGGGCACGTAACCCATGAGCAGGTGTTTACCAACCGAAGGGCCATAACCTGCTGAGGTCACACGAGACACCCGCCCGTGAGAATCAACGATACGCGCACCGTTGTGATCCAAAATAGGTTCGTTGCCTCCCTGCATATGGCGTTGACGGCCAGCGCTATCGGTTTGGTCTTCCACAGTGAGGGTGACGCAAGCAACCTCCGCGCCGGCTTGGCGTGCCGCAAGGTAGGGTTCTTTGCCAATGAAGTTGGCGGCCTTGACTTTCGGGCGAGCGAGCCCCGCTTCAAGGGGGTTGTATTCGCTTTCAAGTTCGGCACCCATGAGCCGATAGCCCTTTTCGAGGCGGCCCGAGGTTCCATAAACACCGCCACCAGTGGCACGGATGCCCAAGTCTCGCCCCGCCTCAAACAAGGCATCCCAAAGGGCGGGGCCGTTACCCCAATCGGTGTAGATTTCCCAACCGGTGTCGCCAACATAGGAGATACGGAAAAGGTGCGCGGTGATGGTGCGGTTCGGCAACCCGTCCACGCCACAATCAAGTTCAACCGGGATGATCGAACCGTAAGGCGAACCGTTTTGGCTCAGGTCGTGGCCGCAGAGTTGCCCAAGCACTGCGGGTGCATTGGGCCCCCACAATCCGAGTGTGGTTATCTTCTTGGTGAGGTTGGTGAAGGTGACCGAACCGTCGTTGGGCATATGTTTACGTGTCCAAAATTCGTCACGTCCGCCATCAAACACTCCGGTCACGATCCGCACTCGGTCGTCTGCCATGCGCATCATGGTGAGGTCGGAGTGAAAGCCGCCGTCTGCGTTGAGCCACGGGGTGTAGATGGAACGCCCCACTGCTACGTCTAATTTGTTGACCGCGAGCCGTTCGGCGTATTCAAGCGCGCCCGGGCCGCTCATTTCATATATCTGAAACGCGGAAAGGTCAACCACTCCGCAGTTCTCACGCAGGTTTAAGTGTTCACCGATGGTTATTGGGCTCCACCAGCGGTTATCCCACTCAACTTCGCGGGGTGCGAGTTGGTAGCGTGCACAGAGGTCAGCGTTGGAGTTGTACCATTGCGGGCGTTCCCAAACGCGGGCTTGAAAGAACTCGGCATCAAGCGCTTCTTGACGGGAACGGTATGGAGTTTCAACAAGGTGACGGCGAGATTCCCATTGCTCAGCCGGATGCACGATTCCATAGGTCTTGTTGAAGCCTTCGTTGGCTCTTGCCCAGATGTGTTCATCGCTTTTTTCTTCGTGATAGAAACGGGCGATGTCTGCACCGTGAACATCAATCACTCGTGGGTAGCCATAGGTCATCCATTCGGCGACTACCTGTGCCATGCCCGGGCCTTCTTTGACCCAGACTGCGGCAGCCGACCAGAGACCATCCACATCGGGGATTTCGCCGAGGCAGGGCATGGTGTCTGGGGTGAACGACAGCAACCCATTGATCGCATACTTGATTTCGGCATCCCCCAACATGTCCATTAGTTCGATTGCTTCTTCCATTTGTTGGTCGAAGTCGTCTGGGGTGAAAGGCATTTCTGTCGGCGACAGCGCGGCTTCTTCGTTGGAGGGGATTTCGTCTGGGTGATGCAGGATGGGTCGGTGGCCATATGAGCCGACTTCCATTGAGCCGGCGGATTGCCGTTCATAGCAGAAGGTGTCCATGTCACGCACGATTGGGTAGCCGATTTCTTTGTTGGTTTCGGCCAAGATGTCTATGGGCCCGACATCTGCCATTTGGTGAACAGCGGGCACGAGCGGGATATACGTATCGGCCATCGCGGCGATGCGGTTTGACCATACGCCGCAGGCCACCACCACATGGTCGGCTTCGATGGTGCCTTTGTCGGTGACGACTGCTTTGATTTTGCGGCGCCCGTTGGGGGTTGGGGCATCATCGGTGATGAGGTCAAGCACTTCGGTGTTGGCGAATACCTTGCAGTCAGCCTTCTCAATGGCTTCTTTGCGCATGACAGTACCGGTTTCGAGCGAATCGACCACTGAAACTGTGGGACAATAAAATCCGCCTTTGATGATCTCGGTGTTGACGAACGGCACGCGTTCTTTGACTTGTGCGGAAGTGAGCATGTGTGCTTCAATCCCCCAAGCCTTGGCTGAGGTCATGCGCCGTTGCAGTTCATCCATACGCTCTTGGGTGCGGGCCACTTCGATGCCCCCAGAGTCGACTGATAGGTTCATGTCTCGGTATTGGTTGGCGCTTTGCTCACCAAGTAGCGCCATTTCTTTGTTGTGGTCAACCGGGAAAATAAAGTTCGAGGCGTGGCCCGTGGAACCACCAGGGTTAGGTAACGGCCCTTTCTCAACTAGCACTAGGTCTTTCCAGCCGAGCCGGGCGAGGTGTCCGACTAGGCAGTTTCCGACGATCCCAGCGCCGATAACAACAACATTGGCTTTGTTTGGAAATTCACTCACTTGTAACACTCAATTCTGAACTGGTTTGTTCTTGAGACGATAAGAATGTCAAAAATAATACTGGACGATCGTTCAGTTTGCACGCGCAACTACCACGAAACCTATACAATCGACCGCATCGCGGAATCGTTCCGTGATACGGAACAGTCCGAAGAGGGGGCGGCAACGACCAGCCCCGCCGCGCAGGAGCAACAATGGCATTTCCCAGCGACCTCGAAATCGCAAACGGGGCTAACATCGCCCCGCTCACAGACATCGCAGAAAAAGCTGGCATCCCGCAAGAGTGCCTTGAACCCTACGGAGTGGGTGCCGCCAAAATCTCACTCGATGCCATAGCGAAAATGCAGCACCGGCCCAAAGCAGCCTATGTTGTGGTGTCAGCCATCACTCCAACCCCATTAGGCGAAGGCAAAACCACCACAACGGTAGGGCTTGGGCAAGCCTTCCAACACATCGGCCGCAGCGCCACCATCGCTATTCGACAACCCTCCATGGGGCCAACTTTCGGAATCAAGGGCGGTGCCGCTGGCGGCGGTTACAGCCAAGTGGTGCCCATGGAACTCTTCAACTTGCACCTCACCGGTGACATGCATGCAGTCACCGCGGCGCATAATCTCTGTTCGGCAATGCTTGATGCACACATTTATCACGGCAACGACGCAGGTTTTGACATTCACAATATTACTTGGCGGAGGGTATTGGACGTGAACGACCGTGCTTTGCGAAACGCAGTTATCGGGTTGGGCGGGCGACTTGACGGCATCCCTCGCGAGACCGGATTTGATATCACCGCTGCCTCTGAAGTAATGGCAGCGCTAGCGTTATGCACCTCCCTGCAAGACCTGCGCCGCCGCCTCGCACGCATTGTTCTGGGTTACAACAAAGCCGGCACGCCAATCACCGCAGAGGACATTGGTGCAGCCGGGTCGATGGCTGTGATCCTCAAAGAGGCCATCAAACCCAATCTGATGCAAACGTTGGAAAACACCCCAGCCTTGGTTCACACCGGGCCGTTCGGCAACATCGCTACCGGCAACAGTTCTATCATCGCCGATCAGATCGGCGTGCATACTAGTGATTTCTTGCTCACCGAAGCTGGTTTTGGTGCCGATATGGGCGCCGAACGGTTCTTCAACATCAAATGCCGTTATTCGGGGCTCGCTCCTGATGCTGCGGTGCTCGTCGCTACGGTGCGAGGCCTCAAAGCACATAGCGGCAATCACAAGATAGTCGCTGGGCGAGCGCTACCTGAAGCGTTGCTCGCCGAAAACCCCGATGAGGTACATATGGGTGGCGACAACCTACGCAAGCAACTCGAAAACATGCAGTTGCACGGCGCCACCCCAGTTGTTGCTATCAACGTTTTCCCTGAAGATCACCCCGCTGACATCGCCGCGATTGGCGAAATAGCAGCAGAATACGGCGCACGTGCGGCGGTGTCCACGCATTTCTCTGACGGCGGACGCGGAGCTACCGAACTCGCCGAGGCCGTGGCGGAAGCTGCGGCTGAACCAAGTGAGTTCAAGTTGCTGTATCCAGCCGAAGCGCCATTGAAAGACAAGATCCATGCCGTCGCAACAAAAGTTTATGGCGCAGACGGCGTGGAGTATTCGGCGTTGGCCAACAAACAATTAGCTACCTATACCGATGCCGGTTTCGCGGACTTGCCTGTCTGTATCGCCAAAACCCACCTGTCCATAAGCTCAAACCCAGCCCTAAAAGGTGCGCCCACCGGTTGGACTTTGCCGGTGCGCGAGGTGCGTGCCAGCGTGGGTGCTGGATTTGTGTATCCGATAGTTGGCGATATGCGCACGATGCCCGGGTTGGGCAAGGTGCCGGCTGCGGCATCTATAGACATTGATGCTGACGGAAATGTCGTCGGACTGTCCTAACCACAGCTACGCAACGAACGAATCGGAGTCCCTATGAAGTCACTTGCCAAACTCTTGTGTGCGAGCCCCACCGTGGCAAACTCATCCGCCGCTCGGGAGCTTATTTCCGATATGACCTATGAGGTCATTCCACTAAAGAGCCTGCCTGAAGCGATCACCCAACTACCTGCCAACGCACGGGTCAGCGTGACCGCTTCGCCGGTGAAACCTTTAGAAGAAACACTCGACATTTGCGCTGAACTTTTGGAGTTGGGCCATCGCCCGATCCCTCATTTGGCTGCCCGAAAAGTTTCTGACGCAGCGCATCTGCGATCGTTGGCCAAGCGGGTCACCGACCTCGGCATCAGCGAGATTTTCTGTATCGCCGGCGATGCCGAAAATGCCGGAGAATATCCCGATGCCATGGCTTTGTTGCGTCCTTTGCTTGAGATGACTACTGGTGCGATTACTTCGGTGGGTGTGTCGTCTTATCCAGATGGCCACGCTTTCATAGACAACTCGGCTCTACGCCAAGCACTACTCGATAAGCAGGAACTGTTCACCGAAGCCGACATCAAAGGACACGCTTCCACGCAAATGTGCTTTTCTACAGAGACGATCCGCACTTGGTTGACTGACTTGCGTACCGAGGGTTTGACGATGCCAATCCATCTCGGTGTGGCTGGTGTGGTCGACCGTGCGAAGTTGTTGACCATGGGAATGCGGTTAGGCGTGGGCGCTTCGTTGCGTTACCTGCAAAAAAACCGTACCGGCCTGTTGCAGCTTTTTTCCTCGGTTGGCTACGACCCAAGTGATTTGATTTTCCCCCTAGCGTCTGATTTTGATACTTTGGGGATTGAGGGTTTGCATGTGTTTACCTTCAACCAGGTTGAGGCAACCGAACGCTGGCAACAAACCAAGCTCCGTTAGCGGAATTGGCTTATGGGCGCTCCGCTTTTCGCTCCGTTCCAAGGTTGGTTGGTGCGGCCACAGTGGGCTGAGCAAGTGGCCGCCGCAGCTTATGATTCTATGTCGGCAGAGCAGCGTCGCATTTTTGTTGAGAAGAATCCATACAGCTATTTGGGGATAACCCGTTCACGTGAAGATCTGCTAGATGGTTGTTCTGAAGCCGACCTTTTGCAGTTTTGCATTACTGCTTTCCAACGGCTCATTGAGGTTGAGGCATTTGTACAATCTGCACAGCCTACGTATTATGCATACCGCTTGAGTTCAGCGAATTCGAGTTCCACTGCCCACCCAAATGATCGTGTGTTTGATCAACTGGGGATTGTTGGCGCGCTAGACGTTGATGGCTTGCGTGACGGCCGAGTGTTGACCCATGAGAATATTCGCGCCGAGCGAGCATCTTTGATAACTGAGCATCTTAGTCAAGTCGGTGCTAGTTCATCACCGATTGCGCTAACTCATGTGGCGGCTCCTGAGTTCACCGAAATCCTCGCATCCGTGGTTAAACGTATACCTGAGGTTGATGTTTTGGTTGACGGTATCAGGAACCAAGTTTGGGGCTTGAACGAACGTGAGACAGACAACATTCAACCTCTCCTTTCCGACACCAAAGTTTTTGTGACTGATGGGCACCATCGTTGTGCGGCATCTTTGGCAGCGCGAGATGCTCACCTTAATGAACGCGCTTATGCGCGCACCTTAGCGGTGTTGTTTCCACATGACCAGCTCGTCGTGGAGGCGTTTCACCGCCGTGTGCCAAACCAGGCGGAACGTTCGTTTGAGGCATTGCTCCGCGATTTGCGACATCTAGGCACGGTGACTGAATTGCCTGGAGACACCGCGCTGCTGCCACAACCTTCAGCTCGTGGTGAGGTCGTCGTGTATCTGCAAAAACGTTGGCTTCAGTTAGTGTTCGATCCTGTGGCGCAGTCCACGCCATTACAAGCTCTTGACGTTGAACGGGTTCGCTGTGAAATCATTGGCGCGGTTCTTGGGGTTGACGAAACTGCCGGCAACAGTGTTGACTACATACCGCAACCGGTTGGGGTGGCTGAATTGGTGCGACGCTGCGACCTAGACGGCTATGTCGGATTGGTGCTATACCCAACCGATATCAACGATCTGATGGCTGTGGCCGCTGCCGGTGAACTCATGCCCCCGAAGTCAAGCTACCTAAATCCGAAACCACCTTCAGGTGTATTTTTGCGCACGCTTGGCGTGGGTGCCACAAAAAACCTCGCAGCAAGTTAATCAACGCGGGAACGCGCCCAACATCCGCGCCGCGGCAAGCGTGTTTTTCAGTAGGCAACCGATGGTCATTGGTCCAGTGCCACCAGGCATCGGTGTGATCGCGCCGGCCACCTCTTGCACACTATCAAAATCCACATCGCCGACAATTCCCGCAGCGGTACGGGAGATGCCTACGTCAACCACGGTCGCTTGAGGGCTCACAAAATCGGCTGTCACCAACCCGGCCATACCCGCCGCGGCAATGATAATGTCGGCTTTGCGGCAAAGCGCCGCAAGGTCTTTAGTGCGACTATGGGCGAGTGTGACAGTAGCATCGCAGCCTTTGCGCCCGAGCAACAACACTTGAGGTAAACCCACGAGTGTTGAACGCCCGATAACCACTGCCCGCCTGCCGGAGGTTTCGATGCCGTAACGGTTGAGAAGTTCCATCACACCCAACGGTGTGCAGGGCACATGGCCGACGCGTCCTCGCAGGAGCCGACCCATGGACCGCTCAGTTAAACCGTCAACATCCTTTTCGGGTGGAATCAAATCCAGCACCGCCTCAACATCAACACCCGCTGGCAACGGCAACTGAACCAAAATTCCATGTACCGAATCGTCATCGGCTAGTTCCCTGACCGCGCTTTGCACCTCGGTTTGAGTTGCGTTCTGCGCCAGTTCGACATGGCGTGAGACCATCCCCGCTTCTTGCGCTTTACGGTGTTTGTTCCGCACATAAATCTGGCTGGGTTTGTCGTTGCCTACAAGCACTGTTGCGAGACACACAGCCGCCTGCGAAGCAGCTTCGATCTCTTGGCGCAGACTTGCAACAATTTCGTCTCGCAGGCGGTTTCCGTCCATGAGCACAGCGCCTGCGGGCGTGTACTCCGTGTTGTTGTCTGAAATCACCCGCCTAGCTTAACTACCCAACACCAATTCCGCGCCCAACATGCCCGCTCATAAGAACCACAAAACCGCAGAGATCCTGTGCCCGGGGCGGGACTTGAACCCGCACGCTCGATTAAAGCAACGGATTTTGAGTCCGCCGTGTCTGCCAATTCCACCACCCGGGCTAGATGGTTGCCTCTACTTTACGGCAATTCACAAGAAAACAACAAGTATGAAACCCCGATGTGCTCATGTGAGTCAGAAACTCCACAAGACCTATAACATTTAGCCCTCTTGACACAACGGCGGTGAGCCTACGAGTTTTGGGCACCGCAGGAGCCACACATGATCGTCTTTACCTATCCAGGACAAGGATCGCAACGCCCGCAGATGGGTGCATCTTGGGCACAACACCCGTCTTGGGAACTGGTGGACGAAGCCTCACAAGCCGCGGATCGTGACGTTGCGGCTTTACTTCTCGATGCCGACACAGCCGAGCTAACCAAGACCAGCAACGCCCAATTGGCCACCTTCGTGATGTCAATGGTGGTGCTTGATGCGGTTAGTCGTTTGGGTGTTGAAGCGGTCGCTCACGCGGGACACAGCCTCGGCGAGTACTCGGCGTTGACTGCTGCTGGTGCGCTGGAGTTCGGTGATGCGGTGCGTTTAGTCAACGAACGCGGCGATGCCATGCAAGCCGCAGCAGACGAACAAACTGGCACCATGGCCGCGCTGTTGGGCCTTAGCGATGAGCAGGCAGACATAGCTTGTCGGCGCACCGCCGGCGATGTTTGGATCGCCAATTACAATGCCCCAGGCCAAGTCGTCATAGCCGGCGTGCCCCAAGACATCGACCAAGCAATCGCTATCGCCAAAGCCGCTGGCGCTAAACGTGCCATGCGCTTAGAAGTCGGCGGGGCGTTCCACACGCCGCTCATGGCGCCCGCAAAGAACCGTCTACGTAAAGCTATCGACCAAGTTGAGTTCCGTCCACCAGAACAACCCGTTTATGCCAACGTAGACGCAACCGCGCACCAAAACCGTGCCGAGTGGCCCGAATTGTTGGGAGCGCAACTATGTTCGCCGGTGCGTTGGTGTCAAACTCTCAACCAACTCGGCAATGACGGTTTCAACACCTTTATTGAACTTGGCCCAGGGAATGTGCTAAGCGGTCTTGTCAAACGAACACTCAAAAGCGTGAACCGCGCCAAGGTGGCCACACCCGCGGACCTCGACAATCTCTTGGAATCTCTAGCCACGAAGATCCGCAACGAACCAACCACGCTTGAAGGTGAGCACCTTTTCGCCACTGAACGTTTAGTGGTTTCGCCAGCCGCTGGCATCTTTAGCTTGGCAGCGGGTTGCGAACCGGGCCAACAAGTAGCTGTTGGTGACATCTTAGGCACCGTCGGCGAACAAGCAGTGCTAAGTTCCTTTGCTGGTGAAATCATTGGAGTGCTAGCGCTAAAAGGAGAACGGGTGATGTCCCGCCAACCCATAGCTTGGTTGCGAGTTCCGTAATGGCCGTACGCATCGCCGGTATCGGCACTTCGCTACCAGCCAAGGTGCTCAGCAATCAAGACCTAGAAGCAACCCTCGACACCAGTGATGCGTGGATACGTGAGCGTGCCGGAATCGTCACCCGCCATGTGGGTGGAATCACTTCACAGCTAGGCATTGAGGCCGGCAACGATGCCATAAAAGCCGCCAACATAAGCGCAGACGACATCGACCTATTGCTGCTCAGCACCAGTTCCCCCGACCAAAGATTTCCCGGTACCTCAGCGCAAATCCACGCCGGGCTTGGCCTAAATTGCGGGGCATTCGATGTGAACGCGGCTTGCGCCGGTTTTGCCTACGGGTACGTGGCTGCCTACGCCATGATGATGCTGGCTGGTGGCCCCAAACGGGTTCTCAATATCGGCAGCGACGCGCTTTCAACCCTGGTGGATTACGACGACCGATCAACCGCGATCCTGTTTGGCGATGGTGCTGGTGCCTGCGTGATGGAACGCCATGAACAAGGTGAATTGTTGGCGTTCGACCTTGGAGCTGATGGCGACCTAGCGCCGATCCTTTATTGCAGGCACGGCGGCACAATAAAGATGGCCGGTCGAGAAGTGTTCAAAAAAGCGGTCCGTGCGGTCGCTGGCTCAATCGAAGCCACCCTCAAACGCGCCAAATTAACCCCGGCAGACGTTGACGTGGTGTTACTTCACCAAGCCAACATTAGGATTATTGAATCTGTGTGTACACGTACCTCGCTACCGATGTCCAAGACGTTCAACGTGATCGAAACCACTGGCAACACGTCAACCGCTTCGATCCCCCTAGCCATGCAGCACGCCGCTAACCAAGGCGTTTTGGAACCCAACAAAATAGTTTTGATGTCTGGTTTCGGCGCAGGTATGACTTGGGCAACTTTGGTGGTGCGCTGGTGAGCCGAGTGGTGCTGATTACCGGGGGCAACCGTGGGATCGGTCTTGCCACCGCCGAACGCTTCCAAGCCACTGGCTACCGCGTCGCAGTGACTGCTCGTGCGCCCCAAGACAAGCCACCCAAAGACATCTGCGTAGTTCAATGTGACGTGACCGACAGCGTGTCGGTAGACAACGCGGTCAGCGAAGTAGAGGCAACGCTTGGTGCTGTTGAGGTGCTAGTCAGTAATGCCGGAATAACCCGAGACGGCCTCGTGCTGCGGATGCGTGATGCCGACTTCACGGAAGTTCTTGACACCAACCTGACCGGCGGTTTTCGGGTAGCGAAGCGGGTGGTGAAAAATATGATGCGGAAACGTTGGGGACGCATAGTTTTTGTATCTTCGGTAGTGGGCCTTGGTGGGCAAGCCGGGCAAGCCAACTACGCCGCGTCCAAAGCCGGGTTAACCGGTTTGGCCCGTTCGCTGGCCAAAGAATTCGCGGCTCGAAATGTTACCGTTAATCTGGTGGCACCAGGGCCAATCGAAACCGATATGCTAGCCGCGCTAAGCGATGCTCAACGAGCAGCAATGACCGATGCGGTGCCCTTAGCACGGCTCGGCAAACCCGCTGAGGTGGCTGCGGCGATTGCCTACCTAGCTTCCGAGGAAGCCGGGTTCGTAACCGGTACGGTGCTTGCGGTTGACGGTGGCTTGGCGATGGGTTGACCGCAGCGGTTAAGACAGTTTCGTAATATTTCCTAAACAACGGAGGGAACAAATGAGTGACAATTTTGAACGATTCAAGAATTGTGCAGTTGATGTGCTGTCGGTGGATGCCGACCAAGTAGTCATGGAAGCAACCTTTGAGTCTCTTGATGCCGACAGTCTCGACCTAGTCGAGTTGGTCATGGCACTTGAAGAGGAATTTGATGTCAATGTTGAAGAAGAAGAACTTGACGGGATAACCACAATCCAAGGTGCCTACGACCTGATCGTCTCCAAAATCTAATGCAGGGTCGCCGTGTCGCGGTAACCGGCCTTGGTGTGGTCGCTCCTTGCGGTGTTGGTGTTGAAGCATTCTGGGAGGGCCTTTGTGCGCCCGCGCCGATAGGCCCGCGCCAAATCCACCGATGGGATGCGTCCGCCTATTTTGAGAATCCCAAAGAGATGCGACGCACCGACCGTTTCACGCAGTTGGCAGTGGCGGCAGCAGACGAGGCCTTAGCTCAGGCTGGCGACCTAGCGATAGACCCGTCTCGTCTTGGCACGTTCATTGGTACCGGGGTAGGTGGCATTGAAACGCTTGAAACACAGATTGAGGTTCGTCTCACGAAGGGCGAACGCCGGGTGTCGCCATTTTTGGTGCCGATGATGATGACTAACGCCGCGGCCGCCACCTTGTCGATGCGTCATGGCTGGCGCGGCCCGTGCGAAAACACGGTAACCGCGTGCGCTGCTGGCACCCATGCCATCGGCAACGCGGCCAGGCTCGTGAGCAACGGTTATTGCGATGCGGTGCTTGCGGGAGGCAGTGAAGCACCATTTACACCCACTTCTGTGGCTGGTTTTTCTAATATGACGGCATTGTCAACTAGCGGCGTGAGCCGCCCTTTCGACCCACGCCGTGACGGTTTTGTGATGGCTGAAGGTTGCGCCGTGTTGGTGCTTGAAGAGTGGGATTTAGCCCAAGCCCGTGGTGCCACTATTTGGGGTGAGATTTTGGGGTCGGCATCCACCGCAGATGCTCACCACATCACCGCGCCCGCACCGGGCGGTAGGGGCGCGATTTCTTGTATGCGTTTGGCGTTAGATGACGCTGGTGTTGCTGCTTCAGACGTTGCCCACATCAACGCGCATGGCACTTCAACCGACAAGAATGATGCCGCGGAGGCAACCGCCATAGCGGAGATCTTTGGTACACCGGGGCCGATTGTTACCTCAACAAAAGGTGTGACCGGGCACGCTTTAGGGGGTGCCGGCGCGCTGGAAGCAGCAGCCGTGCTTTTGGCGATGCAAAAGCAGTTGATTCCACCAACCGCCGGGCACGAAACTCTTGATCCAACCCTGCCAAAAATTGATTTAGTGGTTGGCGAACCACGCGCTTGGACACCCGGCCCGACGCTTTCCAACAGCTTTGGATTCGGTGGACACAACGGAACCCTCGTAATCGGCGCGGTTTAGGTTGGTGGGTGCTGGCGAGTTTCAGGCACCGTCATTTCAGGCACCGTCAACAATCACGAACATCAACTCACAACTTGCTGCCAATTCGTTGCCCACACTAGCTTGACCTTCGCCTTTGCCGGCACGCGCTGACAAGCGTGTCATCTGCACTTCGATGGTGAGCGTATCGCCGGGTACCACTTGGCGGCGAAAACGAGCGCGGTTAATCCCACCGAACAAGGGCAGTTTACCCTCATAGCGTTCGTCGGTCAATACCGCCAACGCTCCCACTTGCGCGATTGCCTCACACATTAACACGCCTGGGAGCGTTGGACGGTTTGGAAAATGACCAGTAAAAAAGGCCTCAGAGCCGCTCAAACGCCAGATAGCAGTTGCAGATTCGCCGGGGACGATTTCTAGTATCTCATCTACGAATAGAAAGGGAGGCCGGTGCGGCAAAACCTCTTCTGGTTTCAGCAGAGTCACTGAGTCCCCACGAACGTTGATTACCGAAAAGCCACAGCGGCTAGACCCGATGGATCAGCTCTTGCCAGCGTTCTTCAGCTTTGAACCGGCGGTGATTTTACAGCGAGTACCCGCGGGTACTTCAATCGTTTCACCGGTTTGTGGGTTCCGCGCAGAGCGAGCGCTAGTGTCGGCTCGTTCAAACTTGAGATAGCCAGTGATAGCAACTTCGCCCCCATTGCTGATTTCAGCTTCAATGGTACTCATCATGGCATCAACGCAGTTACCCGCGTCTTTTTGGCTGACCCCAGCCTTGTCGGCTATGGCTGCAACGAGTTCGCCCTTGTTCATGTTTGCTCCGTTTTGGTTTCCTGTGACCGCGACTTTCGCGACAGCACTAGAAACTACAGGCTCAACCTCTAGTTCCCACACCAAACCGCAAGACAATCGCGCAGTTTCGGTTCGGCGGTAAACTAAACACCCGAAGTCTACGTTTGCCTAGCTGACCATTTGAGGTGTCATGACCGCACAAGACCATCGGCCATCGCTTATTGATTTGGAGGGGCGCGCCGCGTTCGTTGGTCGCCACATTGGGCCACCCCAAGCAGAGCAAGAAAAGATGCTTGCCACGCTCGGAGTCACTTCAATCCAAGAATTGATTGATGTGACGCTGCCCGACGACATCAAGATGTCGGCACCATTGGAGTTGCTCTCGGGTGTCGGCCAAACCGCCGCCCAAGACGAATTGCGGGCCATCGCCTCAGCCAACCAGATACACACCTCACTGATTGGTATGGGTTACCACGACACTTTCACTCCTCCAGTAATTAGGCGCAATGTGATGGAAAACCCGGGTTGGTACACCGCCTACACGCCTTACCAACCGGAAATATCGCAAGGCCGCCTTGAAGCGTTATTGAACTTCCAGACCATGGTTAGCGAACTCAGCGGCATGGACTTAGCAAACGCTTCGCTACTTGATGAGGGCACGGCTGTGGCTGAAGCCATGACCATGCTGCATCGTGTGACGCGAGGTAAACAGGGTGACCGTTTCTTGATTGATGACCAATGCCATCCCCAGACCAAGGCGGTGGTGGCCACACGTGCTGAACCTATCGGGCTGAGCACCATAACCACCGACCCCGCAACAGCAGACCTCAACGGAGTGTTTGCGATGGTTGTGCAATATCCCGGCACGTGCGGAGCGATCCCAGACCTCGCAGAGATTATTGAGCGGGCTCACGCCCACGGAACTCTCGTTGCCGTTGCTGCGGATCCGTTGGCTTTAACGGTGCTCACACCACCAGGCGAACTTGATGCTGATGTGGTGGTTGGCAGCACTCAACGTTTCGGTATTCCGATGGGTTTCGGCGGCCCGCACGCAGCCTATTTCGCGGTTCGTTCAGCACATCAGCGATCACTTCCAGGCCGTCTTGTGGGGTTGTCGAGAGATAGTGAAGGTCGCGCCGCGGCGCGTTTGGCTTTGCAGACCCGTGAGCAACACATCCGCCGGGAGAAGGCCACTTCCAACATTTGCACCTCGCAGGTCTTGTTGGCCGTGATGGCTTCAATGTATGCCATCCACCACGGCCCCGACGGATTGCGCCGTATCGCTTTGCGGGTCAACCGTCTGGCTTCGCTGCTCGCTGAGGGTTTGCGACGCGGTGGTGTGGAGGTGGCACACGATGAGTTTTTCGACACTGTCTGTGTGCGTGTTCGTGGCCGTGCCGACAAAGTGTTGGCCATTGCCTTGTCATTAGGGATCAACCTACGCCGCGTCGATGCCGACAGCGTGGCCATTTCACTCGACGAAACCACCAACCGCAAAGTGGTAGAGACTGTTTGGGCTGCGTTTGGGGTGGAAGGCGACGTGGGTTACCTAGATGCCCATGTTCGTGACCCACGCCCGGTGAAGTATCGGCGCGATACCCCGGCATTAGAACACCCGATTTTCACCGCCTACCACAGCGAAACCGATCTAGTGCGCTACATGCGCCGGTTAGTGAACCGAGACATCGCCTTAGATCGTTCCATGATTCCGTTAGGTAGCTGCACCATGAAACTGAATGCAGCCACCGAGATGGAACCAATTAGTTGGCCCGAATTTGCACGCATTCATCCATTCGCGCCAGTCGGTCAAACCGTCGGCTATCAACGCATGATCGACGATCTTGAAGGTTGGTTAACGGAGATCACTGGTTATGCGGCGGTGTCATTGCAACCCAACTCTGGTGCACAGGGCGAGCTCGCAGGTTTGCTAGCGATTCGTGCGTATCACCAAAGTCGTGGCGAACCGCAACGTGATGTTTGCCTGATCCCAGCTTCTGCTCATGGCACAAACGCGGCCAGCGCGGTGATGGCCGGGATGCGCGTGTCGGTGGTGAATTGTGATGACGAAGGCAATGTTGAGGTTGCCCATCTAGACAAACTCGTGAGCGAATACCGCAACGAACTCGCCGCTTTGATGATCACCTATCCGTCTACCCACGGCGTGTTTGAGGTTGAGGTACGCCATATTTGTGAAATGGTGCACGATGCTGGCGGGCAGGTATATCTCGACGGCGCCAACCTCAATGCCATGGTCGGGTTGGCGCAACCCGGCAAGTTCGGGGCCGATGTTTCGCATCTCAACTTGCATAAGACCTTTTGTATCCCGCATGGCGGCGGTGGCCCTGGAGTAGGGCCGATTGGGGTTGGGGAGCACCTAATCGGGTTCTTGCCTAATCACCCGCTGACCGCAGTTGCTGGTCCGCCCACTGGTCCTGGCCCGGTGGCGGCAGCGCCTTGGGGGTCCGCTGGCATTCTCGCAATTCCTTGGATGTATATTCGCATGATGGGCGAAAAGGGATTGCGCCAAGCAACCGAAACCGCGATTTTGAACGCCAACTACATCGCTAAACGCTTAGAAAATTATTATCCGGTGCTTTACTCTGGTGCCAACGGTTGGGTCGCGCATGAATGCATTTTGGACACGCGGGTAATTTGTGCCGAAGCCAACATCAGCGTGGAGGATATCGCCAAACGTCTCATTGATTTCGGTTTTCACGCTCCCACGATGTCTTTTCCGGTTGCCGGAACGCTTATGGTTGAACCCACCGAATCTGAAAGTCTTGGCGAACTTGACCGGTTCTGCGATGCCATGATCGCGATCCACGCCGAAGCGCAACGATTAATCGCTGGCGATTGGCCAATCGACGACAACCCGCTCGTGAACGCGCCACACACCGCAAACGAAGTCACCGCGCAATCTTGGAAGCACGCTTATTCGCGTGAGGAAGCGGCTTTCCCTAAAGGTTCGGGGCGCGAAAATAAATATTGGCCGCCAGTGAGCCGCATTGATGGTGTCTACGGTGACCGCAACTTGGTGTGTTCGTGCCCGCCGATTGACCTGCTAGCCGATTGACCTTTAACCGATTGACCGTTAACCTATTGACCTGTGAACCGCGGCGACCAACCTGCACGCTACCGCTCACGTCAACTAAGGTACTATCGATAAGACCAACTCAACAAGTGGAGGCGTAGATGGTGCCAACAGACACATACCGTCTATCGGACCGTTACAAGTTAGACGACGGCACCGTCTTCATGACTGGGATCCAAGCCCTGGCCCGCCTACCAATCGAACAACTGCGAGTCGACCGGGCCAAGGGTCTCAACACCGCCGCGTTCGCCGCTGGTTACCCGGGTTCGCCCTTAGCAGGCATAGACGGGGCGTTGCAGCAAGCCGTGAGCGTAGCTCCCGATCTGCCAATCGAGCTACGGCCTTCAGTCAACGAAGAATACGCGGCAACAGCAGTAATGGGCAGCCAACTAGCCACCACACGAACCGATGCGCGCTACCACGGAGTGGTCGGCATCTGGTATGGCAAAGCCCCAGGCGTAGACCGAGCCGCAGATGCCTTACGACACGCGGTGTTCGCCGGAACCGACCCTCAAGGCGGTGCCGTAGCGCTCGCTGGCGATGACCCAGCAGCCAAATCTTCAACAATTCCGTGCTCATCGACGGGCATCCTCGCCGATTTGAACATGCCGGTGTTGTTCCCCAGCAGCCCCGCCGAGGCGCTTGACCTCGGACGACACGCCATCGCACTAAGCCGGGCCACGGGTCTGTGGGTAGGTTTGAAGATCGTCGTTGACGTGGCAGACGGTTCAGGTACCGTCAACCTGAACCCTTTCCGTATTGAACCGATCCTTCCTCAACTTGATGGCCAACCGTACGCTCATCGACCCGACGGTAACCTGCTCACCCCGCATACCCTCAAGATTGAGCGAGAAATACTAGACGTTCGCAAACCATTGGCGCTTGAATACGCAGCGCTCAACCGTCTCAACGAAGTGACTGTCGACCCGGCAAAAGCTTGGTTCGGCATCGTCTCCGCGGGCAGCACTTACCGCGAGCTTCGTGAGGCTTTGGGGGTGCTTGGATTAACCTCCGACCAAGATGTCAAGTCGGCGGGAATTCGCTTGCTGAAACTCAACATGCCAGTCCCCTTCAATGCCTCAACGGTTCGCGGTTTCGCATCGGGACTTGAGCAGGTCTTGGTAGTTGAAGAGAAAAGCCCGGCCGTCGAGTTGCAAGTCAAGGATGCGCTTTACAACGCCAGCGCACATCCCTTAGTTGTTGGACGCAAAGACGAATACGGCGTTCCGTTGGTGCCGAGCCACGGCACCTTGGTTGCCGAAAACATCGTGGCGGCATTGCGCTCCCGTTTAGAACCCCGTTTAGCTGAACACTTGCTCCCACCCAAACCTGAACGCCAGCGGATCGCACTCGGGGTGAGCCGAACGCCATACTTTTGCTCTGGTTGCCCGCATAACCGCAGCACGGTGGTGCCCGAGGGCAGCGCAGTGGGGGCCGGCATCGGTTGTCACGCCATGGTAATGATGTCCGGCGAAGAGCGCTACGGCGATATCTGCGGTGTGACCTGCATGGGCAGTGAAGGCACCCAGTGGATAGGTATGTCACCTTTTGTAGACACCGAGCACCTAATCCAAAACCTGGGGGACGGAACCTTCTTTCATTCTGGTCAGTTGGCTATCAGCGCGGCTATCGCTAGTGGCGTCAACATCACCTATAAGCTCCTATGGAACGCTGCCGTAGCGATGACCGGCGGGCAAGACCCAACCGGGCAGATAGATTTGGGGCGCGTCTGTCATCAACTGCTCGCTTTGGGCGTTCGGCGGTTGATTATCACTTCTGAAGACCCCTCTCGGGCACGCGCTTTAGCTTTGCCTGTCGAAGTTGAGGTTTGGCATCGAGACCGCCTCATCGAAGCTCAGCAAGTTCTCAGCACAATTTCCGGTGTCACCGTGTTGATTCACGATCAGCGATGCGCTGCGGAATTGCGCCGTGACCGCAAAAGGGGGCGCATCAAAAGTCCTCCTGCAAGGGTTGTGATCAATCATCGCATCTGCGAAGGCTGCGGCGATTGTGCAGCAAAATCGAACTGTTTGTCGGTGCAACCGATAGACACCTTTTTTGGACGCAAGACCACGATCGACCAGCACAGTTGCAACCTTGACTATTCCTGTTTAGATGGCGACTGCCCAGCGTTCATGCGCATCACCACCAAACCGCAACGCCCTTGGCGGCGTGCTCACAACGCATTGCCCTCAACTCTTCGACAAGTGCCGAGCGGTATCGGCGAACCGATCCGCAACGGCGAAAACGAACCGATCAACCTCAATGTGCATATCACCGGCATTGGTGGAACTGGCGTGGTGACCGTTTCACAAATCATCGGCACTGCAGCGATGCTTGAGGGGTATCAAGTCGCCGGGCTTGACCAAACCGGTTTGTCACAGAAGGCCGGGCCAGTGGTAAGCGACCTCCGCATCTGTGTGAACGACCATGCTGGCAGCAACCGCGTGGCGAGTGGGCAAGCCGATTTGCTGTTGGCTTTCGATTTGCTGGTCGCCGCTTCATGGACCGGGCTTAGCGCAACTGACCCGGCACGCACTGCGGTAGTCGGTTCGCTAGAACTCACGCCTCCCGGTGCCAAAACCGCGCGCCCCGAAACTGTGATGCCCACACAAAGCGAACTCTTGGCGCGCATCGCCGAAACGGCACGCCCTGATGGTTGCCATTGGGCGGCTGCCGGTGCTTTGACTGAGGCTCTAGTGGGCGACCGTGTAGCAACCAACATTTTTCTTGTCGGTATGGCCGTACAAACTCAGTTGTTGCCGATCTCACCCCAAGCGCTTGAACAAGCCATTGAACTGAACGGAGTGGCCGTTGAACTTAACCTTGCGGCTTTTCGGTGGGGACGTTGGCAGATCGCTGATCCAGACTTGGTTGCCGCAACGGTAAGCAATCAAAATCCGCGCCACGACCCGCCCAGAAGGGTGCCGGCATTCACAGAACAGATTCAAATACTTAGCGGCGAAGACAAACAACTCAACCAAGATCTACAACGTTTCTGTAGCGAACTGATCGCCTTTCAGAACCAAAAAGTTGCTCGCGACTATCTAAGTCACCTAGCAAAGTTAGCTGAAGCGGCTACTTTGATTGACCCCAAGCACACACCTCACCTAGTTGCGACCGCAGCAGCAGGGCTGTTCAAACTGATGGCTTATAAAGACGAATACGAAGTCGCCCGGCTCATGCTTGATGCTGACGGCAACCAAGCGGCGCAAAGTGTGGCGAAAACCGCTGATAAGGTTGCTTGGCTGTTGCATCCACCAACCCTGCGAGCCGCTGGCAAATCCAAGAAAACCGCTTTCTCGACTCGTTGGAGCCCCCTGTTTCACTTATTGAAACACGCTAAACACTTACGGGGCACACCATTTGACGTGTTTGGGTGGGCGAAAATTCGCCGCATCGAAAGGGTGTTACCTCAAGAATATTTGCGTGCATTGTTCGCTTCGCTTGAAGCGCAAGACCTAAATCACACCCAACAAGTGGCCGAAACTGCTGATCTGGTGCGTGGCTTCGAGTCGGTAAAACTCGCCAACGTGGAACGTTTCCGTCAACGCCTCATTGAACTTGGTGCCAACCACTATTCGGACGCACACCGCTAGCCTTCGCTTATGCGGAAGTTCGATTTGATCATTATCGGTACTGGTTCCGGCAACGCAATCATTGACTCGGCCTATGACAACTGGGATGTAGCCATCGTGGAACGAGAACTATTTGGTGGAACTTGCCTAAACGTTGGCTGCATTCCCTCCAAAATGTTCGTCTACACCGCAGAGTTGGCTGAAACCGCCACACACGGTTGGCGTTACGGCATCAACACGAACTTCGTTGGTGCCGACTGGAAAGCGATCCGTGCGCGGGTCTTTGAGCGCATTGATCCGATAGCCGCAAGTGGTGAGCAATACCGCGAAGACCTAGCCAATATCACCGTCTACAAAGCAGATGCCCAGTTCGTGGGGCATAAACAATTGCAAGTCGGCGAGGAAATCATTACCGCAGAAAAAATTGTTTTGGCAGCCGGCGCAAGACCCTTTGTGCCCAACATTGCTGGCCTTGCCGAAACTGGTTTTCATACCTCAGACACCATCATGCGTATTGATGCGCTACCGCCACGTCTGACGGTGATTGGTGGTGGTTACATCGCCGCTGAACTTGGCAATGTGTTCGGTTCGCTTGGTAGCGAAGTGACCTTCCTATTGCGCAGCGATCTGATGCTGCGAACCCAAGATCTTGACATTTCAAAAAGTTTTACCGAAACCTACGCCCGTAAGCACAACCTGCAAACCGGCACCGCAATAAAACGAATTTACCGAGACGGTGAGGAGATTGTGGTTAGCACCAACCATGGTGAACAGCGCAGCGACGAGTTGTTGGTGGCCACTGGACGTGTACCGAACGGTGACCAACTTCAAGTTACCGAAACTAATGTCGCAACAGACCACAAAAGTTACGTCATTACCGATCCGCAGAAACGAACCAACATTGAAGGTATCTGGGCACTCGGAGACATCACCAACCCGGTGCAACTCAAACACGTTGCCAATCACGAAGCCCGGGTAGTTTCACACAACTTGTTGCATCCTGACGACCCCATTGAAGTAGACCATCGGTATATTCCTGCTGCCGTTTTCGGGTTGCCCCAAGTAGCACGCGTGGGGCTCACTGAGCAGCAATGCGTTGAAGCTCAACTCCCCCACCGCGTAGCGTTCAATGATTACGGGGTCACGGCTTACGGATGGGCAATGGAAGACACCGCTAGTTTCGTCAAACTTATTGTCAACACCGAGACACGGCGGTTGTTGGGGGCGCACATTTTGGGCCCCCAAGCCTCCACACTTATCCAACAACTCATTCAAGCGATGGTTTTTGATCTCAGTGTCGACGACATTGCTCGCAAGCAGTATTACATTCATCCCGCCTTGCCCGAAGTAATCGAACAAGCGCTGCTCAAACTCTGAGTTACGTTGTTTCCTCAGTTGATGCCCTTTCACTGGCCTACACTCGCGGCTAATGTCTAGTTCCTTTGGCACACTCTTTAGGCTCACTACCTTTGGCGAATCTCACGGCGTTGGCGTGGGCGTGGTGGTGGACGGTTGCCCACCGCGCTTAGCGCTTGAGGTTGAACATATACAGCATGATTTAGACCGGCGTCGCCCTGGCCAGAGCCGACTCGTCACCCAACGCAATGAAGCCGACCAAGCAGAGGTGCTTTCTGGGGTGTTCGGCGGCTATACCACCGGCACGCCGATAGCGGTACTAGTCCGTAATGCCGATCATAATCCTGGTGCATACGAACATTTGCGTGACGTTTATCGGCCGTCGCATGCCGATTTCACCTACGATGCCAAATACGGTTTTCGGGATTGGCGAGGCGGTGGACGGGCTTCAGCTCGCGAAACCATCGGTCGGGTGGCTGCTGGTGCCATAGCTCGGCGTTTGCTAACTGAAGTGGCTGGTGTTGAGGTGATCGCCTGGGTGCAGCGGGTTGCTGATATTGAGGCGGACGTTGAAGATACCGATGTCACCTATGACGCTGTTGAAAGCAGCCCAACCCGCTGCCCAGACCCGGCAGCAGCAGAGTTGATGACCGAAGCGATTGAGGAAGCACGGCGTGACGGCGATTCTCTGGGCGGCACAGTGATGTGTTTGGCCCGCAACGTTCCCGCGGGTTTGGGCGAACCTGTTTTCGATAAACTTGATGCCGACCTAGCCGCCGCTTTGATGTCGCTGCCCGCCGCCAAAGGAGTGGAAATCGGTAGCGGATTTGCAGGCACTTTGTGCAGTGGTCTGACCCACAACGACCCCTTTGAGTTTAACCAGCGGATTCGCACCGTCACCAACCACTCAGGTGGTATCCAAGGCGGTATATCTAACGGCGAGAACATCTTGGCGCGGGTGGCGTTCAAACCAACCGCCACAGTTGCTGGTGAGCAAACTACCGTCACCCGGGAAGGAACCGCTGCCACGCTTGAAGCCAAGGGACGCCATGATCCTTGCGTTTTGCCACGGGCAGTGCCTTTGGTGGAGGCGATGGTCTTGTTGAGTTTGGCCGACCATTGGCTGCGCCAGCGAGCAGTCGACGTGCTGCCTACCCTCGATCAACTTCCGTAGGTCGGTTCTTCAGTAAAGCGGGTCGATTTGCGTACCCGGCTCTGCTTCAGTCGTGTCTACTATGTCGAGCTTTCCTTCAATGCGAGCCAACCGTTGGCCTAAACTAACGATCGCATTCCACAACTTCGCACGATCGACGCGTGCCTCACGGTGCGCCTCCCGATTCTCCTGACGCAACTCCCGATTATCGTGGCGCATTTCACGCAACGCATTCTCAGTCGACTCCTTCGCCTCACGATGCGCCTCCCGAAACTCCTGACGCAACTCACGCAACGACCCCTCGGTGTCCTTGCGCATGCTTCGGAGTTCGTCCCATAAGCGATTGAAATTGTGTTGTTGATGCCATACAAACAAAGCCAAAGTGGCGAAGAGGCCGATAACGGGAACGAAAGAGTTGAAGTCCATATTAAGACCTTAGCACGAATAAACCAGTTAGCAACATAAAATCATGAAATATCTTAAAAATTATTTCACACGAAGGGCAACGGCACCACTTCCGCTTTCACTTCGATATTACGAACGGCAATCGTCACCTGATCGCCGATTCCCAATGCGGGTGCCAAGAACGCCAAGGCGATACCACGCCGCAAGACTGGCGAGAAATTGCCGCTAGAAACAAACCCGACCTTTTTGCCATCACAGAGCACCGTCTGACCTTCACGAGGCGGACGACGACCCTCAACGAGTAGTCCTTTCAAATATCGCCGTGACCCACGCCCAATTTCTGCCAGCAACGCATCTTTGCCTCTAAAGTTGCCCTTTTCGAAAGCCACGACCCACCCCATATTGGCTTGCAAAGGTGAAATACCAGCACCTAACTCGTGCCCATGCAGCGGTAAACCAGCCTCAAGACGCAGCGTGTCACGAGCACCAAGCCCCGCCGGCGCAACCCCCGCCCCAACAATCAACTCCCAAATTTGCGGTGCCGCATCCGCATCGACAGCAATTTCGACACCGTCCTCACCGCTGTAGCCGGTGCCGGCAACCAGCGCTTCGCATCCCATGCAATCCACCTGCGCGACCGCAAAGCGAGCGACCGCCGCCGCCTCAGGCGAAACCGTCGCGAGCCGTGCACGTGTCTTCGGCCCCTGCACGGCCAACACCGCACGTTGTGAAGTCACATTGTGTATCTGCGGAGGCGACGGTTGTTCACCAAGCGCCAGTTCAACCTCACTGGTATTTGAAGCGTTCGGCATCACATCAAAACGCTCATCACTGACCCACCAAATAATGATGTCGTCTAAGACTGAACCGTCTGCGGCATCAAGTAGGTGCGTGTATTGCGCTTTACCAGGTCTGATCCGTGACAAGTCGTTGGTGAACGCCCATTGCAACGCGGCAAACGCCTTAGGGCCGCTCACCCGCACAGTGCCGAGATGCGAAACATCAAACACAGCGCTGTCGTTGCGGCACGCCAAATGCTCCGCCAACGTGCCTTGTGCATACGCTAGAGGCATTTCCCAACCACCAAAAGGCACCATCTTGGCACCAAGGGCTAGATGCGCGTCATGTAAAGGTGAACGCCGATAATCCATAGACTGAGCAGTGTTCAGTGGCTAACCACTTGCGGCTGCGACACCGAAATCGCTCACACTTACCTTGCCGCTCGCTCGCTCGCCAAAGAGGTCAACGATTCGTGCGTCAAGAGATTCCTTGACATTTCCCAAAGGCAACACATTCAGCACACCCTGTCCAGCACGTAAAAGGTCTACTAGTTCCTCGCCAGTGTTGACCACGATTGAGTTTGAACCGTTGATTACCAGATTTGCTGAGGTCACATCCTCACCAAGTTGGTGGCGCAAATAATCAAGCCCGCGGCGGATTTGTTCAAGGCGAATCCCGGAGTCGAGTAAGGTCTTTATCACTCGCAGTTCAAGCAAGTCTCGGTAACTATATTTTCGTCGGCTGCCCGAACCACTTGCCGGCGTGAGCGATGGACACACAATTCCCTCGCGAGCCCAGTAATCAAGCTGGCGGTAAGTAATTCCGGCGATTTCAGCGGTGCGCTTTGAACTAAAACCTTGCTCAGACATCTATTGGTACCTTTCTGTTTGATGGTGACACTCTAACTGCGATCCTCAAAATCTTCTGGTGAGATGTTGTCGAGAAACTCTTTGAACTCCTCAACCACTTCTTCAGACTGTTCAGATGGCCCAATGTCGGATTCGCGAAAGCCGACTTCGTCGAGTACCTCATCAGCGGCGTAAATATCTGAGCTGGTGCGCACTGCTAACGCGATGGCGTCGGAAGGTCTGCAAGAAACTAGGTGTCTTTGTTCCCCAATTTGGAGGTGCAACTCGGCAAAAAATGTTTTGTCACGCAAACTGGTGATAACGACACGCAACATATCAACCGCCAACACGTTGAGCAGGTCTCGCATCAAATCGTGGGTCATCGGCCGCGGCGTATCCACCCCATCAAGGGCTAAAGCGATAGCGGTGGCTTCCTGCGCGCCAATATAAATCGGCACTATCCGCTGTGAGCCATTGCGTTCCCGCAACAACACCATCGGAGCGTTGGTCGGCATTTCGACTCGCACACCGATGAGATCCATTTCTTGCATGCTGTTAACCTAAACCATTCGCGTGATCGACGGGTTCATTCTTGAAGGTCAAGGCTCTCGCCGAAACTTCTCGCTAAGACTAACCGCTGCAGAGCCTCACCTAACCCCACAAGTTCATTAAGTTCTCGGCGAGCCACTCGTGCTGTTTCGCCACCCTTAGCTAAGCGCGCCGAAAATATTTGTTCAAACACACCCGCTTGGCGTTGCGCGGAGACCTTGAACATGCGCATGTGCCGAGGTTCAAGACCGTGCTGTGCGAAGACCGCGGCCGCGCGCGCTACCACTAATGCCTCACTGTCATAGCCCGTACCAGCAGTGCCTTCAACTGATTCGATTAGCCCCAGACGGTCGAGTTCGCGAACCACACTAATGTCGATTCCACAACGCTCGGCGAGGGCTAAAGCTGAAACGCCCTCAGCCGATTCGGATCCCTGCGGCTTGAGGGGTTCGATTTTGGCTTCAACCTCAACAGCAACTTGAGCTAACGGGTTGGTCGCTGTTTCGGGGGCAGGCTCAAGTTCACGCTCAGGTTCATACTCTAAGGCCGGTTCTGTCTCAAGCTCCAGATCAGGCAGCAAACCATCAGGCAGTTCATCTTCAACTGCAAATCCTGGTTCGTCAAGCCGTTTCTTGATCTCTTTTAGTGGAAGATAATGATCACGTTGCTGACCGAGGATCCAGCGCAAGCGCACAATGTCGCTGGCATAGAACTTCCGATATCCCGAGGGAGTCCGTTCGGGTGCGATCAGCCCTTGACTCTCCAAAAAGCGAATCTTTGATATTGTCACATCACTGTGTTCAGCCTGTAACAAACTAAGCACTTCGCCGATTGAGTGATGCGGTTGTGTGCCCATTGCGCTCCCCTAACTCGTTTGCGTTCCATGTACAAACACCATTTTGTATCTACCTATCTGCAGCACCTCTCCGTCATGCAACTCATGTTCATCAACACGTTGACGCTCCACGTAGGTGCCATTCAACGAACCGGCATCACGCACCAAATATCGAAACCCCTCTCGGCACACTTCAGCATGGTGACGTGAAACCGAAATATCGTCCAAAAAAATGTCACTCTGAGGATGCCGCCCCAAAGTAACCAGATCTGCATCTAAGGCATACCGAGCACCAGCTTTCTGGCCTCGTAATACAAACAACAAACCGTCATGAACGCCGAACGCCGACCGATCAAAGTGGGCAGCAATATTATCTAGGTCAATCAGGTCATGGGTTGTGGTCGTTTCGTTTTGAGACAGAGCATCACCACAAGACGAGCAGAAACGTGCATCGGTAGTATTGCGATGGCCACATTTCGCGCACGTCTGGTCAGTCATGGTTCCTCAACTCTCAATCAGCGCACCGTAAGCCTCGGCATCAAGAAGTACAGCCGATTCATCTTTGTCTGCAACCGCTACCTCAATCACCCAACCCTCACCATAAGGGTCTTCATTAACCCTTTCAGGCGCGCCCTCAAGTTGATCATTTACCGCCGTGATCGTGCCCGAAAGAGGAGCATACAAATCTGCTACAGACTTAGTTGATTCAACCTCTGAGAAGGACGAACCTGCCTCAACCTGATCTCCAACCTGAGGCAGGTCAACATAAACCACATCTCCAAGTTGGTCTTGCGCGAAATCAGTGATCCCCACGCGCGCGGTATCGCCTTGCAAAGCAACCCACTCATGGTCTGACGAATACAAAAGTTGTTCTGGAATGTTCATACCTTAAACCTACCCGAAAAAAGCCACAGGTTGAAAACTCACGGCACTAAATGCTGCGACCACGCCGCAAAGCTGCAAGCCCCAAGGGGATATATTGCGCCGCTGAAAGGTAGCTATAAACCAACGAAGGCACCGCACAAATCCAACCCGCCCACCAAAACCAGTCGGCCACGATCACCTCAGAAGCACCAGCCAAGAGCAGCGGAAACGCGAAGTAAAGCCCAAACGTGGCGCATTTGCCCCACCAGGTGACATCAATCCGTGCCGCACCAAGTGCCGCTAACGCCAAGCCAGCCAAGGTTACGAGCAACTCGCGGCTAAGCGTCAAAATGACCAGCGCCCAAGGGACCGCACCGTCAACCCCCACGGCCAAAATACCCACGATCAAGACCGCGCGATCGGTCACTGGATCAAGAATCTTTCCAAGCTCGCTGACCGCATCAAAGGTGCGGGCCCACCAACCGTCTACCCAGTCGGTAGCGCCGATGGCACCCCACAGCCAGGCAGCCGCCCAGCGATCGTCGGCGCTAAACAACAACCACAAAAAGAACGGGATACAAGCGAGACGCAACAACGAAATCAGGTTTGGCACCGTGAAAATACGGTCGTTGAACACGCCGAGGTGCGGTTCAACCTGGTCGCTTTCGTGCATATCATCCATTGCTTATGCGTATTATGCCTAAGATTGTGGCATGTCCACGATATTCACTCGCATCATCCATGGAGAAATTCCGGCTCGTTTCGTTTATCAGGACGACCACTGCGTGGCGTTTCTCGATGTTCGCCCGTTGGCGCGCGGCCATTGCCTAGTGGTCCCCCGCCAAGAAATTGATCAATGGACAGAACTGTCTAGCACGGACGCGGCGCATCTCACAAAAGTGGCCCACGCCATCGGGAACGCCCAAAAACAGTTGCTGCAACCTAAACGCATCGGGCTCATGATTGCTGGTTTTGAAGTCCCGCATGTGCATCTGCATGTAGTGCCGATCAACTCCATGGCCGACCTCAATTTTGCGTTAGCAGATACCTCACCAGACCCACAAGATCTAGACGCACTATGCACACAACTGACTCAAGCGCTAGGTGCCGCTGGGCTGGATTAACTCGGTAAGTCTCCAGTAACAATACAACTGCCGACCACGCCGTCACCCAAATCGAAAGTCAACTCCTCACCCGGCGCGGCACCGAACCGCGGTACCGCAACATCTTCACCGGAGCGCACCTCAATCGTTGCGCGCAGCGAAAGCATTTGGTAACGCGCATCTTCACCGACTAACTGCACCCTCACGGCACTTGCGATCCCGCTACCACCTTCCGGCAACTCTACGACACCGCTCGCCACTCGCAAATCGAGCAGCAGCGCGGTCGGCCCCACGCAACCAATGGTGCCACTACGGCCCACCGGGTTTGAGCACGGCCCCGAGGTCACCACGTCTAGTGGGCGCAAATCTTCAGTCACCACACTCGCACGCAAACAACTACGCTCCACGAACCCACTAGGGCCAACAAAGAGCACATGTCCGCTTCCCGCGTATTGGAACAGGGTGGCTTGCAAGGCACCTTGGGGATAGGGTATTGCGCCAGCCGGAATGCTACCGATTCGCAGGGCAAGTTGAGCATCGCCGGCTGTGACCGCGAAGCTTTCAGTGAGCTTTGCCGTAAGTGCGGGTTCTACAATCGGTGGGCCACCACCAAGTGCCGCTTGGTTGGTTGGTTCGCTCAACGCGCCGAAATTCAAGGCCCCGGTTTCGCGCAGTTCTTCATTGGTCCGCGCACCCCAAAGCAAATACCCCCCAACGACTATTCCCAACATTGCAATCCCGGCTAGCAAACCCGCGACAATGCGTTTTCGGCGAGCCGCTCGCAGATGCGCTTCAAAGCGGCGTTCATCAATCTTTTCTTGCAAGGTAAGCGGGCCGAACACCTCGGCGCTGACCCCACCGGAAATTAGGTCACGCCATGCCTGCGCTCGAGGAGGGGGCATTCTCGCCAAATAAGTAGCAAAGGCTGAGGTCACCTCTTCGTTAAAAAGCAACATCAATGCGTTGACGCGAGCGTGCTCCACCGGATCCTCAACATATTCGTAAATGTCACGTTCACCGGCTACAGCGATCAGAAACTCATGGGCAGCCGCATCGGCTTGCTCGTAACTCCAAGGAGGGCCGGGCTGAGCTAGCGGCAACGAACGTTTGGCATCCCCGGCGCGCATGAATCCGGTGGTCGCCACGAAAGTCGGCGCCTGTACAGTGCGCTTTGTCGACTTTGCGGAGTTGTTCTCGGTGCCGTGTGTGCGTTGGATACGTCAAGGTTAGGTCTTTGTAGCAAGCCTTTGGTGTCTGCGCCGGTTTAGCGGTTGACAAAGTGTGCTCTTCGCTAATAGTCGATGCCTTTCTTGGCGGTGATGCCTAAGTCATATGCGTGTTTGACTTTGGACATGTCGGTGACCGTGTCTGCCAAGTCAATCAACCACGGCGGTGCATCACGGCCAGTGAGCACCAATGACACCTCGGCTGGACGGTTCTTGAACGTTGCTGCGACCTCGCTAGCGTCAATCCAGCCCCAATTCAGGGGATAAGTGATCTCATCAAAAAGCACTAGACGGTAGCGGCCGGAATCCACGAGCTCTTTACCGTGTCGCCAGGCCTCTTGCGCTTCGGCTTCGTCTTTGCTCAGATCATCACTATCCCAAGTGAAGCCCTCACCGAGCGACCAGAAGTCGATACCAAGTGGTTCAGCCATTAGCGCTTCGCCGGTTACCCAATCAGCGGATTTAAGAAACTGGATAACCGCAACTGGCCACTGCCTAGCCCGGGCACGCAAGGCCACACCAAAGGCAGCAGTCGATTTGCCTTTCCCGTCACCAGTGTTGAGCAAAATGAGACTCTTGGCGAGGCGCAAACCGTGGGGACGGGGATCGTCGCTTGGCGGTGCCTGCAAGGTTGGGACTGGAGCCTCTTGGATTGGCTGCTCGTTCACTTGATCGGTCATGACATCTCCTTAGGTTGCTTGGGGTTCGCTAGCGGAACGATAACCGGCCCCGCGGGGTCATCAACGATGCGGACTTTGGCTTGAAAATGTTCGGCGATTAACGCTTCGGTGAGGACCTCCGAGGGCTTGCCTTGCACCGCCACGCGACCAGCAGACAACACCGCGATGCGCTCACCGTATCGAGCTGCCAAGGTCAAGTCGTGCAAGGTCGCCAAGACCGTCAAGGCGCGTTCGTGACGCAACGAATCGATCAACTCAAGCACATCTTGTTGATGCCCAAGGTCTAGCGCAGTAGTTGGTTCATCCAACAACAAAATCGGCGTTTCTTGAACCAAGGCTCGCGCCAGAACCGCGCGTTGACGTTCACCTCCCGACAAAGTGTGGAGTTCCCGTCCGGCAAAGCCGCCTAAGTCCAACCTCTTCAGCACCGCCGCGGCTATCGCTAAGTCTGTTTCGCTATCGGCAGCGAACACGCCTCGGTGCGGTGTGCGTCCGAGGAGCACATAGTCAACCACCAACATGGTGCCTGGCACCACCGGCACCTGCGGCACATAAGCAACCAAGCGCGCTCGTTGGGTGGCGTTGAGTACTGCTTGGCCGTTAATGTGGATCTGCCCGCGATAACTCACCGAACCGAGTACGGATCGCATGAGGGTGGTCTTGCCGGCACCATTGGCTCCAACAAGATTTAGCCACTCACCCTTATTTAGTTCGAGGTCGACACCAGTCAACACCTTTTTTCGCCCCAAGCGGACCGACAACCCGACGATCGAAATCGCCTTCATTTGCTAGTCGCCAAAAATCGAGTCACCGCGTCACTTTAGAGCCCCAAAACGACAAGCAACGCCAAATGCGCTCAGCAAGACAACCCAACATCTGCGTGACACCAAGCTATGCTCAAAGCGACCTTGTGTAGAGAGGGGATCATCAATGGCTCGACGACTTACCGAGTTTAGCCACGGCGCGGGTTGAGGTTGCAAGCTCGCCCCCGGCGAGTTAGCGCAGGTCGTGCGCTCACTACCAGAAACTGAAAGCCCCGATCTTTTGGTCGGCGCACTGAGCGGCGACGATGCCGCAGTCTGGCGCTTAACCGACAATCGAGCGCTCGTGGTTACCGCCGACTTCATAACTCCAGTTGTTGATGACCCCTACAGTTGGGGGCAAGTGGCCGCAGCCAACGCCATATCTGATGTTTTTGCGATGGGTGGTAAGCCACTTTTGGCATTGAACTTGCTTTGTTGGAACACTGCGGAGTTATCCAACGAACAGCTTCAAGAAGTGCTGAACGGAGGTCACGACATTGCCCGGCAATGTGGCATGGTGATAGCTGGTGGGCACACGGTGGACGACCCTGAACCCAAATACGGAATGGCGGTGATTGGCGAAGTCGATCCAAATAAAATGTTGACCAACGCCGGTTTGCGGGCCGACCAAGAGTTGATCCTCACCAAACCATTGGGTATTGGCATCATCACCACTGGCCTCAAATGGGGGCGAGCCAACACCGCGGACGTAGCCAAAGCAATCAGTTCAATGGTTTCTACCAACGCCAAAGCAGCCGAGATTGCCGTGACACACGGTGCGAGCGGAGCAACGGATGTGACCGGCTTCGGTTTGCTAGGCCATCTCGGGCGAGCCGCTGAAGAATCAGCGGTTGACGTTGAGATCGTTGTTGGCAATGTGCCTATTATCGACGGTGCGAGAGAACTCGCGGCGGCTGGAGTAGTGCCATCTGGCACAGGCCGGAACTTGGCTTGGATCAACGATCGAGTTGACCGAGACGCAGGCGTTGGCGAGTTAGATGTCACGCTCCTCGCCGATGCACAAACCTCGGGAGGTTTAGTGTTTGGTATTGATCGGACGCAAGCAGCAAAGGCGCTGTCTGCGCTACTGAAATCTGGTCACCAAGCCGCGCGAATCGGTGTTACGCATCAGGGTAGCGGGCAGATTCGCCTCACTACGGTTGCCCGCCAACCGTAGTGCTAACGCCTCTCAAAAATATTTGACAAACCGCCAATCAGCGAACCTTCACCGTCTGAACCACCCGGTGTCAGGTTGGCTAGTACGCGGTCGGCCAAACGGTTGAACGGCAAGGACTGCAACCAAACGTCTCCCACACCGCTAAGCGTTGCCAAAAACAGACCTTCACCGCCAAAGACCATGGACTTGAGGTTGCCGGCGCGCTCTATCGAATATTCTATTTGTGGTTGGAAAGCCACTAGGCAACCAGTGTCGACGCGCAGGGTTTCGCCTTGTAAACGTTTACGCACAATAGTTCCACCAGCGTGCAAAAAAGCTAGCCCATCTCCTGAAATGTCTTGCAGAATGAAACCTTCGCCGCCAAACAAACCAGTACCCAGTTTCCTATTGAAAGCGATGTCTAGCTTTGTACCTGAAGCGGCGCACAGGAAGGCATCCTTTTGGGCCAAAATCCGCCCGCCGACGGCAGCAAGGTCAATTGGTAATACCTTGCCGGGGTAGGGCGCGGCCATTGCCACCTTCTGACGGCCCAGCGGAGCAGCATTGGAGAAATGGGTAAGGAACACCGATTCTCCCGTAATACCACGTTTAGCGGCAGACTTGAGTTTCGACCAAGCGCCAGCATCGGGGCTGGAGCCGTCACCCATTTTGGATTCAAAGGTGATGCCCTCTTCGATATACATCATGGCTCCCGCTTCGGCGATCACTATTTCGCCGGGGTCAAGTTCAATCTCCACAAATTGCAGGTCATCGCCATGTATCTGATAATCAATTTCGTGGCTGCGCATAGGCACGCTCCTAACTAGTTGGATTGCTGGTAACTAAGCATGGCACATCGTTTTGAAGATAGCTACCCTTTGCCGTTCGCGAACGCCGCGAAAATTGCTAGTTTAAGCACTTGTGTCTAGCACTACTGAACTTCAAGCGAAACCGTTCGTGCGCGGAACCAAAGTACGGCTCGTTGAAGACATAGCCGGTTACCGTGCGGGGAGTTGTGGCAAGATCGCGGTAGCAAACGGTTTCACTTGGAAACGCTATTGGGTTCGATTTGATGACGGCAAAGCAGTCGGCCATATAGACCATCACGCTTTAGTCAAACGTGGTGATTATGACGCTTTTGTTTTGGCTCGCGGACGTGAAGAGGTTGAAGCCACCAAAGTTGCTGAAGCCGCCCTAGCCGAGGCTCAAGACGCAACACCTACGGATTCTGCGGCAGTTGGTTCAGGTGCCACTGGTCTGGTTCAAGTCAATGGTGTGACCATCCCACAAAGGTTGCTTGACATGAGTTCAGCGGCGAGAAAAAGGCTCGGTGCCTAAAACTCGCTCGAGGCGGGCGGGTGCAGGTGAAGCCATAGTTTACGGTCGTGGCATTTGTCGTTGGTATTGCGGGGGGTTCAGGAGCGGGGAAGACAACACTGGTGCAGTTGTTGGTGCGTCTTCTCGGCGTGAACGCGGTGAGCACGATTGCATTTGATGCGTATTACCGTGACCTGTCTCATCTGACGCTGCAAGAACGGGCGCAGGTCAATTTTGATCACCCTGATTCGCTTGACCATGAATTGTTCGTTGAACAGCTTCACGCGTTGCGGGGAGGCCATCGAGTCGCGGTGCCGGGTTACGACTTTGCTAGCCACACACGCAACCCTGAACCACTCTGCGTGGAACCCCGAGAAGTGGTCGTGCTTGATGGCATTTTGTTGTTGCATTTCCCCGCGATAAGGGAACTGCTGGATTTGGCGGTCTTCATTGATGTCGTTGAAGCGGTACGCCTGCAACGCCGCATCAAACGCGATGTTGCTTTACGAGGGCGTAACGAAGCCAATGTCCGTCGACAGTTTCGGGACACCGTTGCGCCCATGCATGACCAATACGTGCAGCCTTGCCGTATTTTCGCCGACCGCTTGGTAAACAATGAGGAGCGCCTTGTTGATGTTGCGAGTGAATTAGCTGCGCTACTTCGTGGGGTTAGCGTAACTCGGTAGGTAGGCTCAATAGATATTGTGCGGTATTCTCTTTCGCCTTCGTCGCTGTCTCCTACGCTGCACAAGAACCTCACACTGATTTATCACTTCGCCGAGCGCGAATCAAAGGTGCGCTATAAGCGCAGCGTAATCGGTTGGGTTTTCTTTCGTCGTCAGAGTATGTCGATTAGTGAAGAACCATGAATAATGGAGATATCTCAGTTAGGAGTGTTTCGAAACGCTTCCGACTCGAACGCAACCGTCCGAGTTCGCTGAAAGAGGCGATCCTGCGATTAGGGCGTAAGCGCGACACCGACGACTTCTGGGTGCTGAAAGATGTCAGTCTGAATATTCAAGCGGGTTCCTATTTCGGCCTTATCGGACACAACGGCAGCGGCAAATCTACTCTGTTGCGCCTGATTGCTGGGATACATCGCCCGACTACTGGTTCAGTCAAAGCGCAGGGACGTTTATCGGCTCTGTTGGAATTGGGGTCTGGTTTTCACCCTGACCTAACCGGTCGCGAGAACGTTTACCTCAATGGTTCGATGCTCGGGCTCACCCGACGGCAAATGACCATGTTGATGGACGACATTATTGATTTTAGCGGTATCGGAGATTTTGTTGATGAACCGGTAAAGATCTACTCTAGCGGAATGTACGTGCGATTGGGCTTTGCGGTAGCGGTAAATGTGAAACCTGATATTTTGTTGGTAGACGAAGTGATAGCAGTAGGAGACGAAGAGTTTCAGCGTCGGTGCCGCAAGTACATGGACGGATTGCGCAGCGATGGAACAACCATCGTGTTGGTGTCGCACAGCACCGATTTGATGGCTAACTGTCACCAAGTTGGGTGGCTTGACCACGGCAATCTTCTAAAGGTTGGAGCCCCCGATGAAGTAATTGCGGCGTACCTGCAGATGGTTGACACGACCCCCAACACACTGCAAACACGCTCTACCTAGAAGCCCCGTTCTAACTAGAAGCACAGTTTGCAACTAGGTGCCTTAGAGCCTCTTGGTGCGCTTCTAGCGAATTCAGTGACAATCCAAAACCCGGCTCAGGCACCTCACAATCTAGCAGTTTCGACCAATCGTTGAGTTTGATTATTGGCGAGCTAGGCAACTGCTCCACTAGTGACAGCAGTTTTGTTTCTGGGGAACAGACAATCGTCGGCGTGCCGCAACGAGCCGCTATCACTAACGGGTGATAACGATTCGTCAGCAATAACCGTGCTGAAGCAATGCGTCCGACTTGTTCGTTGATGTCGTGGGGCAAGATTGCCCAATCCCGGGTGATGTTTGCGGCGAGCAGTTCTGCGAAACGCCGGTCTCTTGGGCCACGAAACGTGGCGAATGCAATGGATGCGTCTAAGCGTCCGGCTAGTGAATTCAACAACTCAGGCAACCGAGTGGGAACCCGTACCCGCAGCGTGCCACGCGTCGGCAAGAAACGTCTCGGGGTCGCCACCGGGCCAAGGGCAACTAGGATCTCGCTGCTGCGTGCTTTAGGCGCAGTTTCAAGACCAAAAACTAAATCGGCAGCGTCGGTCGCTATCAAATTGGCATCGGCTAGTGCCGCCACTGAACGCGGATCTCGCGCTACTAATTCAGTATCGTGCAACACCGCGCGCAGCAACCAGCGAGACGCTTTACGTTTGAGAGTATCGGCACCCAAACCCACGCCAACTAGCGGCCTACCCAACTTCCGCAAAAGCAACGGAGCCACGAAGTGCCCCGGCAAACTCCAAACGCTGCTCGAGTCCTGAATGATGCCACCTGGCCCCACACAAACGCCATCCACACCAACCCCAAACCTGGTGCGATTCAGTAAAATCCTTGGCCACCCACGCGGCCCCCAGGCCAGCGTTTCAACGTCGTGTAAAGCTGCGGTAATTTTTGGGTCACGAGACACCACTAGCGGCACCGCTCCGTTGGCTCGCAACATCTGCACAACAGCTTTCGTCAACAACTCATCACCTATGTTGTCAGCACCCGACCAACCACACACCAAAATCCTCGGCGCGATCTTAGGCGCGCTCGCTTTGCTGTCACCGCAGTTCATGTTGGGGACAATAGCGCCACCGCTAGCATTATTCGTCCATGCAAGAAACAGTTCAACCATGCCTCAGCGTGGTGATGCCCTGCTATGACGAGGCAGCAACCGTTGTTGAAATGGCTAATCGGGTGCTTGCGAGCCCGTACACCGCACAGTTGGTAATCGTTGATGATGGTTCCACCGACGGCACCGCAGAATTATTAGAACTCCTTGACGATGACCGCGTGCAAGTCGTGCGTCAACCTCTGAACTTGGGCAAAGGGGCGGCGCTACGGCGTGGTTTTTTGCTTGCGAGTGCTGAGTTCGTGATTGTTCAAGATGCCGACCTTGAATACGACCCGAGAGATTACGCCATGATCCTTGAACCGCTGCTCAACGGGGTTGCTGATGTGGTTTATGGCAGTCGTTTTCAGTCGGGAAGGCCCCGGCGGGTCTTGTATTTCTGGCACTCGGTTGGTAACCGTTTGCTAACGCTTGTCTCAAACATGTTTACCGATTTGAACCTGACCGACATGGAGACCTGCTACAAAGCCTTCCGCCGCGAGGTACTGCAAAGCCTTGAACTGCGCGAGAACCGTTTCGGCATTGAACCGGAGATCACCGCCAAAGTGGCAGCAGGTGGCTGGCGCATCTGGGAAGTCGGCATCTCATACTCGGGGCGTACATACGCCGAAGGCAAGAAAATTAACTGGCGTGATGGGGTCGCCGCGCTCGGCATTATAGTGAAATATGGTTTGCAAACTCGTCGAAACCAAATTGTAAAGATACGGCGTTAGAATAGCTTGGCGTTCAAGAGAGCGCGCCCAAGTAAGCCATCACATCGAGAGAAAAAATTGAAATTCTCACGCACGCTGCTGTGTAGTTTGCTTGTCTTGAGTTTGACAGCAGCGCCAACGTTTGCCCACGATACCGACGAAACCATACCCACGAGTGGCGACACAAGGCCAGTGCTATTGCACGGTGGTGGATGGGGTCACGGAATCGGTTTGAGCCAATACGGATCGCTCGGGCGCGCCCTCGATGGCCACACCTACAACGAAATTCTGAAGTTCTACTACGACAACACCGAAATTCGCCAAATCAGTGATTTCGAAGAGTTCAATCTGTCTTCAACACCAGAAACCATTGAGGTTGAAGTCGCAGTGCGAGACACGATCGCCATCTCCACACCGCTAGATGAATTAGCTCCGGGTGCTTGGGAACTCTCAGTTGAGGTACACGGCGAGATAATCGGTACGAGCAGTTTGCCACTCACAACCTACTATGACGGCCTGCGCTGGCACGCCGAATACACAGACAAAACCGCGGGTATCACCACCGATTTGTGCGCTGATGACACGCGCTGCGAAAATACGGTGCTTGAGGTGGTTCACAGCATCGGCAAAAGAGCCGTGATTGAAGAATTCGAGGACGGCCCGAACATCGCTTCTTTTTACGGCGGTCGCTACGTTCTGCAACCCTCCAGCGTTGCTGTTGACGGAGTCAGCCAAAAAGATTGCGGCAACCCAACCGAGTTTTGCGTAACCCACTCTCGCCAACAGCGAGCAAAATTAGGCAACCTCAACGTGCTTATCGGTGTGCGCGAGCGGGTGGCGATTTCCACGCCTCTAAATGAACTCGGCCCGGGAGAGTGGCAACTTTCCGTTGAGGTTGATGACTCTGTCATTGGCATTAGCACTTTGCCGCTGACTACCTACTACGACGGAGAGCGTTGGCACGCTGAATACACCGATTCTGTCACGCAGACTACTACCGACTTGTGCGCTGGGGATGCTCGCTGTGCGAACACCGCGTTGCAAGTGGTGCAGACCGTGGGCATCAGAACAGTGGTAGAAGAACACGAAGACGGCCCAAACCTCGGTTCCTACGCAAGCGCTCGTTACCTACTGCAACCGGCGAGCGTTGAGTTAAACGGCAGCAAACCCGACCGTTGCGGTCGCGGCGTGAATTTCTGTGTGGTGGTTGCCGAATTAGACATGGAGAAATACCTTTACGGTCTAGCCGAAGTGCCGCCAGAGTGGCCCCTCGAATCAATGAAGGCGCAAGCGGTCGCAGCACGCAGTTACGCCGCGGCAACGATCTACAATCGCATTGCGGCAAGCGACTGGATTGATGAACCATTCAATCTCTACGCCTCAACCTCAGACCAAGTCTTTGCGGGTTGGTACAGAGAATCGGGTTGTGATAAGCACGAGTGGTGTGAAGCTGTTGACCAAACTGCAGGTGAGGTCATAACCTATGAGGCCGAGGTGCCACTAGAAGATTCGGATCCAACCGATGACTCAGAGTTGATAGGGCAAGACGCTAGCGAAGAGTCGGAACCAATCGAAACACGTTTGGAAACGCGGATTGCACAAGCGTTTTATTCATCAAGCAATGGTGGCCATACGGTCAAACCATCGGATGTGTGGAGCGATGGCGTTGACTTACCTTTCTTATTGTCGAAAGCAGACCCCTACGATCGGGCTTACGATCCAGACGAACAAACCGTGCGCAATCCTCGGGCCACTTGGACTCGAAATTACACAGTAGCGCAACTCAACCGCTGGTTGAACAACTTTACGGTCGCCGGAGAACGACCACTGAACCTTGCCGCTCTGCAACGAATCGAAATTGAGCAAACACCACCATCAGGACGGACTGTCTTCGCAAAAGTTACGGTAACAGACCGCGACAAATCAATCACGCTCACTCGCCAAGGTGAACTCTACGGCTATTGGTTACTGCAAGCCATCTACAATGGTTGCCGATCGGAGAGCCAATGTAACCCACCCCGAAGTTCCAAATTCACGATTGAATGGCCCGCCGATGTTGCGGTTGAAGACCGAGAGGTTGCAGAAGAGTTAGCGACCCAAACGCCCCAACCAACTGCACCTGAAACAGAAACCCCAGTATTCAACTTCAACGATATTACCGCTGGAGATTACTTTTACGAAGCGGCTAGCTGGTCATTAGAGACGCAGATCACCGAACCTGCAAGAATCGGCTACTTTGCGCCACACGAAGAAATCACACGAGCAGAATTTGTAGACATCGTCTGGAAATTTGAAGGCGCTTCACCGGTACGGCGAATTTCCTACCCTTTTGAGGATATTCCAGACGATGCCACATACCGAGAAGCAGTCGCCGGGCTCTACTCCAACACATACGAGGCTATTTCTGGGACATCACCCACAACCTTTTCGCCAGACCTGACCCTCACAAGAGCGCAAGCGTCGGCTATTTTGTGGCGCTACGCAGACAGACCCAAGCCAACGACACCACAAACATTTACCGACGTAGCCGAAGGAACCTACTACACCGATGCTGTGGCTTGGATGCTTGAACACGGTATTACCACTGGCACTTCCGAAACTACCTTCGCACCACACGATGTTCTCACCCGCGCCGAGGTTATCACCTTCGTGTGGCGGCTCGCAGACCTTCCCCAAGCCTTCGCACCCGGCATCCAAAAGTTCCTGTCAAAAAACATGCGCACGCCCGCAATCCCTACCGACTCCCCGGTATAGAGATGCAAGGTGATTAATTTTCGAAGGGCCCTAAACCCCACCCAAGCGGTGGCCCTCTCAGTTGCCGGGGCGCTAACAGTTGCCATTGGTTTCTTTCCTGGAGGGCTCGGACTACGCGAAGCGTTGCTCGCGGCGTTGAGTCCGCTCATCGGATTACAGTTCGACATCGGCGTGTTGCTCGGATCCATCGATCGGTTGATTTGGCTTAGTTTCTTGGCGGTTGCTAGCGCAGTCTTGGCGTTGTTTGCTTGGCGCAGCAATCAAGCGTTACTCAGCGAAGGCGACTAACAAGTTCTTTTAGCGGTGCGCGGAAATCTCGTGTTGGTTGATGTCCCGCCACCCGCAAAGCAGCGTTGTCCAGCACCGAGTTGGCAGGGCGTTTGGCACGACGCGGCGGGCTCAAGTCAGCCGTGGAACAAGGCGATATCCGCTGTGGATTGACCCCGGCCGCGGCCGCAACCGAGCCTGCGAACTCGAACCAGCTAACCACCCCCTGATTGGTCACATGAAACACTCCAGAACAGCGCTCTAGGGTCAGCTCACACACTACTAAAGCGAGGTCGGCAGCGAATGTCGGTTGGCCGATCTGGTCGTCAACGAAACGCAGCGGACCGCCTTCGCCAAGCAACCTAAGGACCGTCTTGACGATATTGGAACCGTGTGCGCCGTTTAGCCAGGAAGTGCGCACAATGGTTGCATCGCTGCCAACGAGGCGCTCCGCCGCCGCTTTGGATTTGCCGTATACGGTTTTGGGAGAAAGCGGATCGGTTTCTATGTAGGGGCTTTTTTTGGTTCCGTCAAACACATAGTCGGTTGAGATCGTTGTCAGATGGGCACCTACCGCAGCGCAGCCCTCTACTAGGTGTCGCAGCGCGCTTGTGTTCACCGCGAAAGCACGTTCTACCTGTGTTTCGCAGTTGTCTACCTGGGTCATGGCAGCACAGTTGATAACCAAATCGGGGCGGGTGTCGTGCATCGCCTCAAGCACCGCGGAGCGCTGGGTAACGTCGAGTTTGGCTCGGTTCGGGGCAATCACTTGATGCGGTTCGAGCAATGGAACTAAGTCCATGCCTAGTTGTCCACTCGCACCAGTCACAAAGATTTTCATGTTCGGGACTTGTGAGACTGCTTGAGTGATGCCCACCAACTGCGGTTTCGGCGATACCATTGCACAGTCCGTTCAAGCCCCAAGGTGAAGTCTCGCGACGGCTGCCATCCTAGTGAGTGGATTTTGGTGCTATCTAGGGAATAGCGGTGGTCGTGGCCAGGTCGGTCGACCACATAATTGATCGCTGAAGTGTCCGCACCACACAATTCCACTAAACGTTTCGTCAGGTCCAGATTGGTGATCTCATTACCACCCCCAATATTGTACACCTCGCCAATCCGGCCGTTCACAAGGAGCGTGTCGATGGCTATGCAATGATCGGCAACATGGAGCCAATCACGAACGTTGTGTCCATCTCCGTATAGGGGAACGCCAAGTCCGTCCAAGAGGTTGGTGATAAAGAGCGGGATGATTTTCTCTGGATACTGATACGGGCCATAGTTGTTTGAGGCGCGGGTGACGATAACTGGCAACCCGTGCGTGGCGTAATAACTCAACGCGATCAGATCGGAACCCGCCTTTGAAGCAGCATACGCAGACCGAGGCGCAAGCGTGTCGGTTTCGGCTGACGAGCCCGCCTCAATGGATCCGTAAACCTCATCAGTAGATACATGCACGAAACGTTCGATACCGACTTGGCGGGCGATGTCACACAAAACGTTGGTTCCGAAACAATTCGTCGTCACGAAAGCATCCGCTGAACAGATTGAACGATCAACGTGGGATTCAGCTGCTAGATGCACAACTTGATCGCAGTTCTCCATCGCTGAACGAACTAAGGCACGGTCAGTAATGGTGCCATGCACGAAGTGCACCCGTTCTCCCAACAAGTCTCTAATTGATTGGAAGTTTCCGGCATAGGTCAAAGCGTCAAATGCCACCACATCGCAATCGCTTGTGGTGAGGAGATGACGCAGATAGTTGCTGCCAATAAATCCCGCGGCCCCACTAAGAAAGAGCTTCGTCACTACTTTCCTTGGCTGCCTTGTTGGTAAACGGGCTGACGGTTTGCGGGTAAGTCGCAACGCAGTGGATTATTGCGGTCTCGTTGCGACAATAGCGGTTGGTCGATAAGCCACTGCGCGCCGATTGCTGGGTCGTCCCAACGCACCCCTAGCTCATCGTCTGGATCGTAATACGCATCGACCAAGTAGTTGAGCGTGCAGTCGGTTAGCGCCGCGAAACCATGAGCCACACCCGGGGGAATGTAAACACCGTGGTGACAGTGGGAACCATCGTCATTTGCCCCCAAGTCCAACATTAGTGTGGCACCATCTGTAGAACTTCCTAAGCGAAGGTCATGCAACACCACGCGCACTTCACCGCTTGGCACATACCAATAATCGCTTTGGTGTAGGTGATAGTGAAGCCCCACTACAGTGTCGGCACAGCGATCAGCGCGATTCGCTTGAAGCATTTCTCGTTGTCCTGGGAACCAAGAACTTCGGTACGTTTCAATGAATATTCCGCGTGAATCACAACGCACATCGGGTTCCACCACAACCACACCTGCGATAGTTTCAGAAGGGATAAGGTGCGCCATAAATGTCCCCTAACAACATACCTTGGTCATGATTCTATTTCCACACGACAATGGTCACCCACCATCAAACGCACTGCCATAGCAGGCTGCTTTTGGCTGTCTTGGCGGTTTTTGCCAACCACCGATATTTCAGCGTCACGGCCAACAAGCGAGTCGGTTAACCGCGCCAAGTCGGAAATCGAACCACCCCGCAACACAACCGAATTGTCGATCTCGCTATTGCTAACCGAACAACCATCGGCAATCGATACGTAGGGCCCGATCTTGCTGTTTCGGATAGTTGTACCATCGCCGATGACCGCTGGGCCTCGCACCTCGGAGTCGATAATCTTCGCGCCCTCGTTGAGGACTACCTGCCCACTAACCATAGACACATCATCAATATATCCAGATAGCTGCTTCTTGAAAGTATTTAAAACCAACCGATTACATTCCAATAATGGATCTTTTTTGCCTGTATCAATCCACCACCCGTCAATTTCACAATGGTCGACCCGGTATCCCTGCGTGATTAACCAACAAATTGCATCGGTGATTTCAAGCTCGCCTCTCGGTGAAGGCTTGATCTGCTGTACCGCTTCATGGATTGTCCGATCAAACATATAAACTCCTACCAGAGCCAGATTTGATGGTGGCTTATCAGGTTTCTCAACGAGCCGACAAATACGGCCATCAGCATCAATCTCGGCGACACCAAATGCAGTCGGATTTTCAACCGGGGCCAAGAGGATTTGCGCCACCGGCTCTGCCGTTGTATCAACTCCGTGGTGCTGCTTCGCTGCTGCGAACCTCTCCACAAAACCAACCAAACCCGATTCCAACATATTGTCACCCAGATACATGACAAAATCGTCTTCACCGAGAAAGTCTCGCGCCAAATAAACGCAATGCGCTAAACCTGCCGGTTCCTGTTGCAAAATCGGTGTAACCCGCACACCAAAATCGGAACCGTCACCAACAGATTCTGTAACCTCTTCGCCGGTAGTGGGCGCGATAATAATACCAACCTCCTTTATGCCGGCAGCGGCCATTTGTTCAATACCGTAAAACAAGATTGGTTTGTTGGCTATCGGCACCAACTGTTTCGCTCGAGTGTGCGTGAGCGGACGTAGGCGCTTGCCGCTTCCTCCACTGAGTATCAACCCCTTCATACGTGCCACAATCCTCTCAGTCCATTGGCGAAACATTGGAATCTGCGGTTGGCAACCGACCGGCGCGAGCATGCGCCGCGTACTCGCCACGCAACAACAGCGCAGTAACGATCGCACCAGCGACAACTGCCGAAACCAAAGCCACCTCAACCTTCAAAAAAGGATCCTGAGCGAATACCAGAGCCACCGGAAACACCACTACGCCCAACACAAATCCAATAGCCGCCAAGAGAGAACGGTCAAGCGCCACCAACCCCAACGAAAGCGACAACAAAATCATCAAACCGCCACCACTCGCCGAAAGCAAAGCCATATCCCGCGAAGAAATCTCGTCACCAAACAAAAAACTCACCAACCAAGGCCCAATCACGGCCATTAGCGCCACGGTAAACCCAGCCAAAGTAATCACCGCCGCTACCAAGCGCAACTGCAGGTCACGAAAACCGTTTAGATCGTCATCGCTAGCAAGGCTCGCTAGTTTCGGTAACAAAGCCGCTCGCACCGCCTGAAAGAAGAACAGCGGCACACGCGCAACAATAAGACCGTTGAGAAACACCCCAGGTAGCTCAGCACCAAGGTCCTTAGCAACTATTCCTAACGCCACCGGGCCAACGTTAAGCAAAAACGCTTCAGACAACGAAGTCGCCAACAACAACCCCAAAGCCGGTGTCACCTCACCAAGCGGGGCCGGCGGACCAGGTTTCACAAAAGGGCGCAGAGTGGCGACAGCCACCAACGAAGCAACCGCGAAAGCAAGCGCAATCGCCGTAGCGTAGGCACCAACCGCGCCAACGCCGACGATCGCCAAGATGATCGCCAAGACTAAACGTGTGGTGCCCTCAACCGCAAAATAGGTGCGATAACGATTGAACTCATGGCGACCCGACAGCACCCCGCGGACGCATTCAGCCCCCATGAAGCACGCCAACGCCATCATCAAAGCAACCAAAAACGAAATCCGTCCACCTAGCAGACCATTCAGCCCCAAAGGCCAAGCCACAAGAACCGCAGCTTCCACCAATCCAAGTTGCACCAATCCAACACGCACAGCTTGACGTAGTAGCGGAGCACTACCTTGATTGCGACTTGCCCGGTTTGCTGTTGCTCGCGCTATCTCTTGCTCAAGGGGTTGAAACAAACCCGGCCCCAAGATGTAAACCAAGCCCCAAAGCACAGCTAGACCGCCATATGCGGCATCACCAAGTGCACGCCGGGCAATAACTAAAAATGCATAGGTGGCGACCCCGTTTACCACCAAACCGAACCCAATTGCTGTTGCACCTTCGGGAAGCGGATTGTGGCCCCGAAGGCTCACAAAGAACTGTCGGATAAGAGTCTCCTGAACTAAGCGCGCGGCATAACGGCGCTGCCTAGCGTACCCACACAATCAGTTAAGTGTGGGCATACATAAACCTTCAAGTTCGGTGACCACAATACGCTCTCGATTTTCCCAAGTGACTTCATTACTGGGATCGATACGAAGTTTGAACTCACGAAAGCTCATCTCTAGCGCATCGAACGCCACTAAACGACCACGAAGCGGGTCGCCCACGCCTAACAAAAGTTTGATGGCTTCAAGAGCTTGAATACTCCCCACAATGCCCGGCAAAACGCCAAGCACGCCCGCCTCCGCGCATGACGGGGCCAACTCGGGTGGCGGCGCTTCAGGCAACATGTCTCTATAGGTCGGGCCTTGGCGAGGGTCGAACACGGTTACTTGGCCTTCAAAACGGAAAATTGATCCGTGAACCACCGGAATGCCCAATTTGACACTGGCATCATTGAGGAGATAACGGCTCGGGAAGTTATCGGCACCGTCTATCACCACATCATAACCGTCCAAGATTTCCATGATGTTGTTGGCTCCGAGGCGCACATCGTATGTCACCACATCAACATCGGGATTAATGCCGACCAGAGTTTTCTTGGCCGAGTCGACTTTGCGTTCGCCTATTCGGTCGGTGTTGTGGAGTATCTGACGCTGTAAGTTTGATTCGTCTACCACATCCATGTCGATGATGCCGACAGTGCCGACACCCGCCGCCGCTAAATACAGCGCTGCGGGGGAACCAAGCCCCCCGGCTCCAAGCAGCAACACTTTGGCGTTGAGCAGTTTGAGTTGGCCTTCTTCCCCAATCTCAGGAACCAATAGGTGTCGTTGGTAACGGTTGCGTTGATCTGCCGTGAGCGTTTTTGGTCGACTCCAAGGGCGATCTTCGTCTTTCCATTTGTTGAAACCCCCGTCCATTGACACCGTGTTCATATAACCGAGTTGTTCTAGGGTCTGCACTGCAAACGCCGAACGCACCCCGCCAGCGCACATCACCACAAGTTTGCTTTGACGGTCTGGCACACGGTTCTCAATGCTCGACTCGATTTGACCTCGGGGAATATGGATCGAATCAGGTATCGCTCCCTGCTCGAATTCGTCTGGTTCGCGCACATCTAATAGTTGGTAACCCTGGTTTAGGAGTTGCTGGCTGGTAGCGGTGTCTACCTCAGTAATGGACGCTTTTGCTTGTTGTAATAGTTGACGGAAACTGGCCATGTATAAACCCTACCAAGTAAGTCGGGAATTGCTTCACGCGTGGCAGAAAAATTTAAATTATTCAACTTGACATTCAGCTCAAAGTCGCTATGCTCGTAATTGGCGAAAAACCGGCGGGAGAAAAACATGGAAGCACCGACCCTTGTGTTGGCACCGAAAGTCAAACAACTGTATATCACAGCTTGGACCGACCCAATTGTTGATCGGCTTGGGCACGACCCTAGGTCGCATTACGTAGAGAAGTTCTGGTTAGGAGTCTTGGGTCCAACCACGATACTTTTGCTGCGACATTGTGCGCAAGCGCTTGAAGAAGCGCCCGACGGGTTTGAACTCAACTTTCGGGCTGTCGCCGGGGCTCTTGGTTTAGGGCGGCGCGTCGGACGAGCGAGCCCATTGTCGCGGAGCCTCGAACGAGCCTGCCGCTTCAAAGCGGTTCGTTCGCTGTCACCTATGGCTCTGGAGGTAAGGCGGCGTTTGCCACCGCTCAGCCAAGCTCAGATAAGTCGACTGTCGGCTTTGCGTCAACACGAGCACGCCTTGTTTTTGGACGGACAACTTTCTTTGACTAACGAGGCGATACGGCATCGGGCGCGGCGTTTGGCTCTCGGTTTAGTTGAATGTGGCGACCCTATAGACAACGCCGAGATGCAACTGGGTCAGTGGCGTTTCCATCCCTCTATCGCCGCCGACGCGGTTCGCTGGGCATGGGATCAACATTACGGGCCACTGGACGGCACAGCCAACAACTCAAATTAGGTTCCAATTCGCCGCTTGCCATTGCAGGGCTCGTTGCGGCGATGCTTGGGGTAACCTTTAGTGGTGGAACCGCTCGACGATTGGCGTTTTCAACGAATCGTGGCGCAGGCTATTGATGCTTTGCCAGCGAGGTTGGGCGAGTTGATGGACAACGTTGCGG
>MKWU01000994.1_pt1 | contig 51926 bp, 41 predicted proteins | sample 809101 | NCBI WGS metagenome assembly MKWU01 (sample SAMN05860141, study PRJNA318959) | sponge metagenome | host: Aplysina aerophoba | place: Slovenia: Piran, Adriatic Sea, Gulf of Piran | collected 2013-05-07 | reverse complement strand
GGGCGCAGCCCCTGCACAAGGGAGGGCCGAAGGCCCGACCGCCCATAAATGAAGACATCTCCAAGCGGAGCCTGCATGATGTCGCGCGAGATGGGGCGACCGCCAGCCCTGAGCCGCCACAGGGTTGAAAAAATCCTCTTTGACAGACCGCGCCAAAGAAACTATACTCCAAAAAATCCTCTATTTTTTCCAAAAATCTCGCAGAGATGGCAGTAGAATATCCTCGCCAAGATTAAGGCTGCGGTAGTTCTCATATCGGTTTGATCGTTGATCCATAAGTGGTCATGCAAACAGAGCGGATCCCCAGGACTAGAGGAAGTTCCAACCATCAAGAGAAGGAGAACACTATCATGCGTTCACAAATGAGTCGTCGACAGCTATTGCAGTTGCTCGGCGCCGGGACGGCAGGGGCTGCCCTGACTGCCTGCGTGCCAGCTGCACCGGCAAGCGCGCCCGCAGCCGCTGACGAGTCTGCGGAGGAGATGGCAACATTCGACTGGCAGCGCCACGCCGGTACCGAACTGCGGTACGTTGGCGAGACGCAGCCGCTCAGCGACCACGTGCTGTCCATTCTGCCCAAGTTTGAAGAGATGACCGGGATCAAGGTGAACACGGAGATTTTGCCGTGGGCGCAGATGGTGCAGAAGATCCGGGTCGAACTGATGGCGGGCAATGAGGATATGGATGTATACCAGTTGCCCGCAGGCGCCGAGGAACGTAACGTTTGGTTCGACGCCGGCTGGCTCAACGACATCGGCCCCTGGGTAGACGACCCCAGCATGACCCATGAAGACTACGACCTGTGGGAAGACATGGGGCGCGACTATCTCATGAAAGGCTACGCCTCGCGGGGCAGCCTGGTGTCGGTGCCGATGCAGATGAGCGCGATGATCGGCTACTATCGCAAAGACCTGTTCGAGGAGTATGGCATCGACGGGCCGCCAACAACGTTTGAAGAACTCGAAGCTGCCGCCCAGACTGTCCAGGAGATGAGTGGCGGGGATATTTTCGGCATCACGATGCGCGGCAAGCCGCCGGTGCCGACCTCGGTCTTCAAAGGGTTCCTCGGTGGGATGGGGATCATGTGGGAGGACGATGATGGTGTCCCCCTGATGGATTCGGAGGAGGCAATCGCGGCTTTCGATTTTTACGGCCGCCTGCTGCGCCTGTACGGCCCGCCCGGGTCTCCCAACATCGACCATGTCGGCGCGGTGAACATCTTCAGCCAGGGCAAGGCCGGCATGATCATCGACGATGCCGTTTTCCGCAAGGACTTTCAGGATCCGAGCAAGTCAGTCGTCGCCGGCAACATCGGCTACTTCCTGATGCCGGCTGGTCCCAACGGTCAGCGAGCCTCCGCCGGCGGCTGGAGCATCACCGTCGGTGGCCTCTCGGAAAAGAAAGAGGCGAGTTGGTACCTGCTGCAGTTCATCTCCAACAAAGAGAGTATGCTCAAGTACGTTCTCGACGGGGGCGCCGTCCCGCGCCGCTCACCCTATGAGACCGAAGCGTACAAGGCGCAGGCTACGGAGGACGATCTGGCATACACTCAGGTTCTGCTGGATTCGCGGGCGATCGGCGACTTCTCGCCGCCAGCCCCGCCGTCCATTATCAATCTGATGCGGGCGCGCGAGTCGATTGCGCAGGTGATCGTCACCTCAATTGAGGGCGGCGATGTGGCGGCTGCGGCTCAGAAGAGCCAGCAGGAGCTCCTGGAGATGCTGGAAGAGCAGGAGGAGTAAGGAAGAATCCGGTGGCCGGCGGCAGGCGTGCCGCCGGCCACTTTCAGTCTGAAAAGCGAGTTGCCTATGCAGCATCAAGCAGGGCCGAATTCAGAGCAGACTGGGCAGGCTCCCGATAGTTCCCCTGAGCATCCTGTCGAGAGCGGGGACGCAAGGCAGGAGGATCAGGGGTCAGGGTATGCCCCGCCTACGAGTCTGTTCGGGCGTGCTTTTGCGCTGATCGACCGCAACCTGGCATACGTGCTGCCTGCGCCCGCGGCCATCGTAATCCTGCTATTGATGGGCTACCCATTCTTTTATACGGTTTCGCTGAGTTTGCAGCGGGTCAATGTGACGATGACCCGCTTTACTTTTGTCGGCGCCGAAAACCTGTTGGAGGTCCTCACTGCTGACGCCAGATTCCTGAGCGCGTTCTGGATTACGCTCTACTTCACGGTGGCCAGCCTGATGCTGGAACTGGTGCTGGCGATGATCATGGCGCTGGTGATGAACAGGACTTTTCGGGGGCTGGGCGTCATCCGTACGCTGTTCCTTCTGCCGCTGGTGGCGACGCCGACGGCGACATCGGTGATCTGGCTGATCATGATGGAGCCTTCGATCGGCATTCTCAACTATTTCCTGGAGGCAGTTGGGCTGCCGCCCAGCCTGTGGGTGGCCGGCGAAAACTCAGTGGTCCCCAGCCTTGTGTGGATCAATACGTGGCACGGGGTCCCGTTCGTGATGCTGATCCTGCTGGCGGGGCTGCGCTCGCTGCCGACGGAGCCGTTCGAGGCGGCGCGCATTGACGGCGCGAGCAAGATCCAGGAGTTTTTTCAGATAACGCTGCCGCTGCTGAAACCGGCCATCGTTGTCGCCCTGCTCTTCCGCGCGATCGATACGCTGAAAGTATTTGATGCCATCTGGATCATGACGGCTGGCGGACCGGGCAGAAGGAGTGAGACTCTGCATATCTACTCCTATCTGACGGCGTTCGAGTTTTACGATTTGGGCTATGGCTCGGCTGTGATACTCGTCTTCATGTTGATCATCCTGGTCATCAGCGCGGTCCTGATCAGATTGCGTCAGCGGGCATGGCTCTGAACCACCAAGCTACCGAGCAGATCACATGAACAGACTTTCTCTCAGGTCATTGGGAATGCGGAAAACGAGGCGGATACAGGATTCACTGTTCTGGATCATCCTGGCAATTTTTCTGGTCTTTTTCCTGTTTATCTTCTTCTGGATGTTCGTCTCCTCGTTCAAGCCGAACCTGCTGATCGTCAGCGACCCACCGGTATGGTTCTTCACCCCGACGCTGGACCACTATGGTGAGGTCTTCCGCCGCAATCCGTTTGCCAGGTACCTGTTCAACAGCATGACGATCGCGGTCAGCTCTGTGGGGCTGTCGCTCCTGGTGGGGCTGCCAGCCGCCTACAGCATCGCCAAGTACAAGCAGGACGGGCTGGCCCTGGCGCTTCTAGTGGTGCGCATGCTGCCCGGGATCACTTTTCTTGTTCCCCTCTTCATCGTTTACAAGCGGCTGGGGCTGTTGGACACGCACGCAGGAATCGTGATCACCCACATTCTGACGGTGTTACCGCTCATCATGTGGGTCATGATCGGCTTCTTCGAGGATGTGCCGACCGAGTTGCTCGACGCGGCGCTGATCGACGGCTGTTCGCAGCTGGGCACGATGATCCGCATTATGATCCCGCTCAGCCTGCCTGGAATCACCGCGGTGGCTATCCTCAGCTTCATCTCCTCGTGGAATAACTTCATCTTCGTGCTTATCCTGGGCGGCTCCAAGACGATGACGCTGCCACTGGCCGTATACAACTTCCTGACGTATGGCCAGGTCAATTGGGGCGCACTGTGCGCGGCGGCTACCGTCGTGACGCTGCCGGTTCTGCTGCTGGCCCTAGTGGTCCAGCGCTTCCTGGCGGGCGGGCTGACGATGGGCGCGATTAAGGGTTAGGCGTCGCCTGAGTCAAGAACCGTGTTATGTTATATATTTTTCATGGGGTATACTCGGGCTGTCACAGGGGGCGATACTCGGCGGTGTACCCCTACCAACCCTAAACGGCTTGTCGATGACGCCGGTGCTTGGTGTTAGGGCACCCTCGCAACCCTCTGACTACAAGCCGCAGCGAAGAAATTGAGTGCAGCATTCCCAGTCGTTCAGCAGTGGAGGAAGGCGATGCGTGGCTCGATCCAGGGTGGTTAGTCAACCTTCTAGAGAGGCTGCGCGAGCAGATGGGCTTGACCTATCTCTTCATTTCCCTTGATCTGCGCATGGTGCGTCACATCGTCGATCGCGTGGCCGTAGTGTACCTGGGCCGGATCGTGGAAATCGCTGACTGCGACGAGCTTTTTGAGAATGCGCGTCACCCGTATACGCAGGCGCTGTTGTCGGCCGAACCGATCACCGACCCAACCGTGGCCAGCACACGGAATTGCATCTGGATGGAAAGGGATGTCCCCAGTCCGACCGACTTGCCGGCCAGCCGCGTTTTCCAGAGCCGCTATCCCCTGGTTCAGTTGGCGTACGCCGAAAAGAAGCCGGTGCTGCACGAAATGGGCAGGGGACACTGTGCAGCAAGCATACTGGTCTGATGCGAAATCAATTCAAGAATAAGCGCTATTCCTCTCTTGCCACGCCTGGCGGGGCGACAACGTAACTACAACATAATCCTTTTCTTCAACGCGTCTATTTGGAAACGGTGGACTTGTATCCAAAAGGAGATTTCAAATGTCCCAGAACTATGCCAGGAAAGATGGTCTGTTGAATCGCCGCGATCTTCTCAAGTTAGGCGGTGGGGCAGCGGTTGGCGCTGCTATGCTGGGGGCTTGCGCTCCCGTATCTACGCCGGAGGAGCAGCCTGCCGCGCCCGCGGTGGTCAGTGATCATCCGGCGGCGCTGCTTCCCTCGGGCTTTAGCGCGGAGCTGGAATGGTGGACGCATACCGATCATGACACCACTGTAGGCAACGTGATTCGGGCCGGGATCGAGCGATTCCAGGAGGCCAACCCGGGCGTTTCGGTCGAGCTGCGAGTCTTCCCCAACCGGGAGATGAACGACAAGAACCGGACCGCACTGCTGGGCCGCCAGGGACAGCCGACGATTTTCAGCCCGCTGCCTTCGTACATGCGCGACGGCTTGCTGGAGCCGCTGTCGGACAAATACTTTGAGGCGGACTGGCTGCGTGAGACCTTCGGTTTTCAGGAGGCGCTCTACTGGGAAGGGGACACCTATATCATCCCGCCCGGCTCACTGATGACAGGCGCATTCTACAACAAGACGCTGTGGCAAGAGGGCGGGTTGACTGATGAAGATGTGCCCCGCACCTGGGACGAGATGCTCGAAATCGCCAAGATGCTTACGCAGTGGGACGACAACGGGGATGTGGTGACGGCCGGCCTCTCCATGCACGCGGAAGCCTTCCGCATCGCGCGTGACTGGCCGGGCCAGCACGGCGGCTACCACTATAGCCGAGAGCTGGGGCGGGTCTTCGACTCGACCGGATGGCGCAAGTTCATGGAGTTCTACATCCGCGCGATTCTGGAAGAGAAGGTGGACAGTCCCAAAATGCCTCCGTATCTGGAGGCTTTCCCCACCAACCGGGCGGCGATGACGGTCAACAAGGGCTGGCTTGTCGGCACCTTCACGAATCAGTTCCCCGACCTGGAATTTGGCGTCTTCCCGACGCCGCTGGCTGCCGACCGGCCCGACAACGGCTGGTGGGGCGTCGCCGACGACCTGGGCTTCGGCTATACCGTAAACCAGTTTGCCAGCGACGATGAGAAGGAGGCCGCCAACGCGCTTCTGCGCTATCTGTACGGCGATGACGAGTTCATGGGCCGATGGGCGGTGAATTCGGCCGCTGTTCCCTCGAAGCTGGCTGTGCGCGAGTGGGAGGAGTTCCAGGCGCCGAAGATACAGACGTTCATGCTGACGGCTCCCTACCGGGCGCCATTTGGCGGTGAGGAGTTCCCGCGGCAGCGCGAGATTGCCAAGACAGCGCTGGAATCGCTGCTCCAGGGAACGTCGATCGATGATGCGATCGCCGCGGCTCAGACCGAGATGGCGGTCGTGATGGAGCAGAATGCGGGCACACCGTTTATCGTCTTTGAACCGGACTACACGCCCCCTGCTGATCTAAGCGTACTGGAGGAGTGGAGTTCGGGACAGATCGCCTATCCGTTCTCTTAGACTGCAGGTGCCCGCGGCGAGAGACCGGTCTCCGTGCTGGTCACGCGCCGCGGGCCTACCGGGTTAGCCCCTTCGCTTTCCACTGGAGAACCGTATGCGTTTCAACGTCCTTGGCGTGCGCCAGGGACAGCGTGCCATGGTCTATGGTTCGCTGCTGTTCCTCGTAGTTTTCTACGGCGGTTTCAGGCTGTGGCCGATGGCCTACTCCATCGTCCTGAGCCTGTTCAACTGGCGTGGGTTGAAACCGATCTGGGAGCAGACGTTTGTTGGGCTGTCCCATTACGAATTCGCCCTGGTCAAAGACACGCTTGTACTGGATTCGTTGTGGCGCACGATTGTTTTCAGCGCTGAGCTTGTCGTCATCAGCACGGTGCTGGGGCTGTTCGTCGCGGTGCTGATCAGGAATCACCGGCGCGCCCAGCCTGCGTTGCGCCTGGCCTACTTTATTCCTTATATCGTACCGGCTGTTGTCTCCGGTCTGCTGATGCGCGTCCTTTTCCAGCCTCAGTTCGGCTCTGTCAACGCGCTACTGGATGTCCTGGGTCTGCCAACGCAACCCTGGATGGCAAGCCCCAAGAGCGCGCTGCTGACCGTAGCGCTGGTGGCGGCCTGGGCGCGGCTGGGGTACAACGTGATCCTCTTCCTTGCCGGCCTGGACCAGATTCCCTCCGAACTGCTTGATTCCGCCCGGGTCGACGGCGCCGGCGCCTGGCAGACGTTCTGGCGCATCACGTTCCCGTTGCTGATGCCGGTCATGCTTTTTATCGTCGTCACCGGCACTATTGCCGCCCTGCAGGAGTTTGGCGTGATCTACGCCATGACGCTGGGGTCGACGGAGGTGGTTGGGGGCCCGGTGCGCGCTACGACCGTGTTCTCGATCCTGCTCTATCTGACCGCGTTTTCCGAAGTCGGCGGCTTCAACTACAGCTACGGGGCGACGCTGGCTGTCATCCTGTTTCTGCTGATATTCGGACTGACGCTCATCCAGTTCCGCGTCATGCGCACGCGATGGGAATATTGATAGACACGGACGCGTGTCCCTCTTTGGATGCCGACTGATTGCAATGACTTTAGAGCAGAATCCAGCATCGACCCGATATCAAGACCAGCTTCGCCGGCGCGACGGCCGCGGCAGGGAGATCGCGGCCTACTGGCTCTCGTTCGTCCTGGTTACTTTTGGGGCGCTGGTAATGATCGTGCCGTTTGTTTTCATGGTGCTCACCTCCTTCAAGACACAGGCGGATATCATTGCTATTCCGGCCGTCTGGCTGCCTTCGCAACTGACGCTGGAAAACTTTGTGCAGGTGTGGAATCGAACACATCTGCTGCGTTCCCTGATCAACACCGCCTATATTGCGGTTGTGATCACTGCTGCGACGGTCTTCAGCAGCTCGCTGATGGGGTTCGTTTTCAGCAAGTATGAGTTTCGCGGGCGCGATGTGATCTTCACCATCAGCCTGGCGGGGATGATGCTGCCATTCTATGTGATCTCGATCCCGCTCTATCTTATGATCATCACGCTCGGCTGGGTGAATTCGTATGCGGCGTTGATCGTACCTTCTCTATACAACTCTTTTGGCGTCTTTATGATGCGCCAGTTCATGTTCAGCATTCCCTCCGAACTTCTGGACTCTGCCCGTCTCGACGGATGCAGTGAATTCAGAATCTTCTGGTCGATCGCGCTGCCGCTGGCCAAGTCTGCGGCTGGGGCGTTGAGCCTGCTCAACCTGATGGTCTATTGGAACTGGTTTTTCTGGCCGCTGATCGTGCTCAATTCGGAGGAAAAGTTTACGATTTCGCTGACACTGACCAAGTTCATGGGGCTGTACTGGACCGAGTACGGCCCGCTTACGGCGGGATCGTTTCTGGCAGTCGTACCGATCGTAATTACCTTCCTCTTCCTGCAGCGTTATTTTGTCGAAGGTATCGCGACAACAGGCATGAAGGGATAAGAAAATGATTGTTGACTACAACCCGGAGACCCATTTCGAGCGCATCGGCGATCAGACCCAGTATTTTTTGGATGACACGATGCTGGAGTGGGTGAAGAATATCAGACGCACGCACCACGTTGCAGACAAGCACGCCGCCAATCCGGTGATCCGCCGCGACCGGCCGTGGGAGGTATGGCCCCATTTCAACACGACGGTGACGGCTCTGCGCGACGAAGACGGCCGCTTTCGCTGCTGGTATATGGATTTCACCAACCTGGGCTTTGAAGGCGGTGCGGAGGCGGTTTGGAAGCCGAAACTGAGCTATGCCGAGTCCACTGATGGCGTACACTGGGACAAGCCGGCGTTGGGCGCAGTCTTCGTTGACGGACACAACACGAACAGACTCGATTGGGACGACCGGCTGGGTACGCCGGTAGCACTCTCGGTGATTCGGGATCCGGTCGATCCGGACCCGGAACGCCGGTACAAAATGGCCTACCTTCCGGAAAAACTGAACGTCAACGTTCCCAAGCGCAGCACAATTACACATTCGCATTCATTGGGTCTTTGCTTCGCGTATTCCGGGGACGGGATCAGCTGGACGCAGGAGCCGTCGAATCCGGTGAACCTGATCTGGGGCGGGGATGTATTGTCGCTCTCTTATGACGAGGAACGGGCGCGTTACGTGATTTACGGCCGCGGGCACTACGCAGCGGAAACGGGCAATCCAGCCGGCGACCAGTGGTTTACGCGCTACTACCCGGGACAACCGTTTGGATGGATTCCAAAGCGGGCGGTCTACCGTCTGGAAAGCGAGAATCTTCTGGACTGGTCGCCGGCGCAGAGGGTGCTGGCACCAGGTGCTTATCATAATCTGGATGACCAGTTCTACGCGCTTTCCTACTTCCGCCTGGGGCGCTATCACTGTGGGTTGCTTCCGGTGTTTCACACAGTCGACAACACCAAGGAGACCGAGTTGGTTTACAGCCACGACGGCATTGAGTGGCATCACTATCCGCACGGCCCCTGGGTGATCCCGCTCGGAGGCGAAGAGGCTTGGGATGCGTTTCAGGTGGATACGGTGATTCCGCCGGTGCGGGTGGGCGACAAGAGTTACATATTTTATGGCGGGGCTGATTTTCACCACGACTGGGCGTTCGTGGGCAAAGCACAAGGGTTGGATACACCTGAGGCGGACCGGCCGCCCGATGCATTGAACGAGGGGCTGGGGCTGGCCGTATTACGCGCCGATGGCTTCGTATCGTTGGATGCAGGGCTGCGAGAGGGAATTATCAGCACAAAACCGTTCTTCTCAACCGGGGAGAAGCTGATCATTAATGCCCGTTGCCATGGCAATGGATATATAGACGTCGAGGTCACCGATGCGATGGACGAGCCGTGGGCTGGCTATACGCGGACGGAATCGGACCGGTTCAGCGGCGATGCGGTCGAGCATGTGGTGACCTGGCAGGGGCGGTCGGCTGTGAACGAAATTGTGGGCTATACGAGGCTGCGCTTCTATATGAAGGACGCTGAGCTTTACTCTTTCCGGGTGGCGGACGCCGACGATTAGTTTAAGGTAACTACTAAGCCATATACAGTGACTGTCTTGACCAACCCTTTATCGCTGCCGTCATTCAGGCTATCTGATTGCGTATTCGGTTGGCGGCAGCCACGTTGCTGGAGCCGCACGGCTGGAATGCGCACACACGGTCGGAACTGCAGTTTTTTGTAGTCAGTTCTTAGTTTTCAGTGAACTGCGAACGGCAGTGGTCGGTGGGTTGAGGCGGCAAGTGGGGGAGGAGACACTGTTGGCTAGACACGCTGCTGGAGCCGCACGGCTGGAATGAGCACACAAGGTCGGTGAGCGATGGTTTTGTAGGGGGGCGTTGCGGGGGCGCAGCCCCTGCACAAGGGAGGCCGCTTGCGGCCGACCGCCCAAATACAACAATGTGGGGAGAAAGGACACCTTTGCTCCCCTCGTTCAGGGTTGCGATTCAGTTGCGGCTGAGTAGCTACAGTTTAAGTTGAAATCCGACGGTCTCTGGCGGAGCGCAAATGGAGGCGGCGCGAGTTTCGTCAGAATGGAATGGATAGCGCTGACGTCCGAACTCCGGTCGGAAATTCGCGTTATGAAATATAGTATATTCAGGATAGACTGTGCCCTGTAATTGAGGCGCAAGAATGGAACTGGTCTGTGACCTGTGCGGACAATGGCTATGGATCACTATGACTGAGTCCAGTTTTCTTTCCTGCTGAAAGGGCAAGCGAGTGTAGCATTCACGGTTACCCAGCAAAGGAGGAAGTCGATGGCAGCGAAGACAAGAATGAGCCGGCGGCAGTTTCTGTGGGCATCCGCTATCGGATCTGCAGGGGTTGTAGCAGCCGCGTGTCAACCGGCTGTACCGGCAGCCGACATGGCGGGCGAAGGAGAAGCAGCCGCGCCGTCTATGGAGGCGGTCGAAATCCGTTTCAGCCATTGGCACGGCGGTTTCTGGGATCCGATTCGTGACGGTATAGGCGAGGCGCACCCGGAAATCACGGCGATCAGCGAGTCGACGCCCTGGGGTGAATACTCGACCAAGCTCCTGACGCAGATGGTGGGCGGGGTCGCGCCGGATGTTGTCATGGTCGACAGCTACTGGCAGGGCGATTGGTTCAAGGTGCTACTGGCACTGAACGACGCGCTTGACGCCCACGGTGTGGACAACAGCAAGTGGGACGCGGACCCGTTGAGGCAGTGCGGGAATGACGGCAACATCTACTCCCTTTCCCAGATCTACTGCCCCAACTGGCAGCTGGTTGTGAACAGGACGCTGGCCGAGCAGGAGGGCATCGACCTGCCGGACTGGGGCGACGACGGGCCGGCTGAGAACTACGATGAGTGGCGCTGGGATGATCTGGTCGAACTGCTGAAGGCGACGACCAAGGTCAACGCCGACGGTGAAGTGGAACAGTGGGGTCTCGCCAACAGCACCGCGCGTTTCGGGGCCACTTCGCTCTACTTTATGTACAGTAACGGCGGCCAAGCCTTGGACGATCTGTGGGGCTATCAGGAAACCGAGGCGCTGATCGACTCGGAGGAGTCGGTACAAGCGTTGCAGGACTACATCGACCTGACGCTGGTGGACAAGGTTGCACCCACGCCCGCCGAGGCCCAGGCGGTTCAGGGCGGAATATTCAATTCGGGCAAGGCCTTCTGCACGATCAGACACCCCGGTGTCGGAGATCAGCGGGTCAACCAGGAAGAGTTCGGTCTGCTGTTCATGCCGGTTCCCTGGCGCGAGCACCGCGTCCAGCTGATGGGAACGAACTCTTGGGGCGTGTGGAGTGGAGGCGAAAACACAGACGCGGCCTCAACGTTTTCCATTTGGGCCACCACCAGCGGGACGATCAGCGACTGGATTACGCCCAATATCAATCTGACAGGCTACGATATGCGGAGCGCCATTGACAAGCTTCCTGCGCTGCCGGAAGGGTGGATGCGGCGCTTCTACGAGGTCTTCCTGAGCCGCGACGAGCGCTTCACCACACATCCGTCAGCCGCGGAGGACGTACTATGGATGCCTCGATGGTATGGCCGCAAGGCGCGGTTCTTCTCTGATACGGTGCGGCGCGAATATGACAAGGTCTTCCTGGGCGAGAAGACGATGCAAGAGGCCATGTCGGACGCCAAGACCGAGATCGATGCAGCCTTGCAGGAAGGATAGCGGCACTCTTTTGACCAGTAGCTGGTGGCCAGGATGTTAAATTCTGGTCACCGGCAGTCGCTTAGCGAAGTGAATGGAGAGACCGTCTGAACTGTGATTTGCGGGATTGTGGGATGTGCTGTGATCTACTTCGCCAACCTGCTTCTCACTTCTCCCAGTTGATTCCTCTCTCCTCGCCCCTTGCAACTCACCCTTTACTTCTCATTTCTCTGATTGCAGATGAACGTTCTGGTGACTGGCGGCAGCGGCAAAATCGGCGGGTACGTGCTCCGCGAACTCCTGTCCGCCGGCTACACGGTGTCAAACTACAGCCGAACCGCCCCGCTCGTCGCAGAGGTCCGGCATATTCACGGCGACATCACCGACCTTGAGCGGATGCGGGAGGCTTGTCAGGGCCACGATGCCGTCATCCATTTGGCGGCGGTGCCGGGTCCTGGGATCACCACGCCGGAGCGGCTGATGTATGTCAACGACCGGGGAACTTATACGGTTCTGGAGGCCGCGGTGAGTGCGGGTGCGCAAAAGGTGATCTTCGGCTCTTCCAAGGAGGCGATGAATACCGATTACAGGCAGTGTGACACGCCGCCGCGCTACTTTCCCATTGACGAGGGACACCCGGCCGAGCCGCGCAACGAATACGGGATCAGCAAGCTGATCAACGAGATCACCTGTCAGCGTTACACAGAGAGCTACGGCATTCAGACCATGAGCCTGCGCATTAATCACAACTGGTACCTCGACAGAGCCGGTGTCGAAGTCGCGGTGCGGGCGGGGTGGAACCGGGAGCGAACAGTGGATGAGCAGTGGGAGGGATACCGGCGTTATATTACCGACCCTGCCACAGGACGCTCCAACCTGTGGACCGTCACCGATGCGCGCGACGCGGCGCGGGCGTTCAGGCTGGCGCTGGAGAACGAAGACATCGCACATGAGGTCTTCCTAATCAACGGCGCGGACACCTGTTCGCTGTTGGAGTCCTCGACGCTTGCTGCGCGCTTCTATGAGAACGTGCCCCTACGCAGGCCGCTGTCCGAATTTGAAAGTTTCGTCTCGACCGAAAAGGCACGCAGGTTGTTGGGATACCAACCGCGATATACGTGGCGGCAAAGTGAATTCCGAGCATGGATGGAGGAGCAGCCGTGAGCGCAGCCACCCCTGCCGCGGCCGGAAGCCGCAGACGCCGGATGTCCCGTCTGCGCCTGCGCGAAGCGATTGACGGCTACATCTGCATCGCGCCCTGGGTGCTGGGCTTCCTCATTTTCACTGCTTTCCCCATTGTCGCCTCCTTCGGGCTCTCCTTCAGCCGTTACACAATCCTCGATCCGCCCCGCTTCATCGGCCTGGACAACTACGGCAAGATGCTGAACGGAGACCCCCTCTTCTGGCAGTCGCTCAAAGTGACGGTGATCTATACGATCATTCTGGTTCCGCTGGGCACGATAGGCGGATATGTGCTGGCTCTGCTGCTCAATCAGGCCGTGAAGGGGGTTGGCTTTTTTCGCACCGTCTTCTACCTGCCGGTGGTTACACCAGCCATTGCCACCTCCTTCCTGTTCGCCTGGATGCTCAACCCAGAGATTGGGCTGGTCAACAACTTTCTGGCCAGCATCGATATTGAGGGACCGCAATGGTTCGCCTCGCGCCAGTGGGTAATACCCAGTTTCATCATCATGAGCCTGTGGGGGTTGGGCGGAAACATGATCCTCTATCTCGCCGGTCTGCAGGGCGTCCCGACGGTCCTATACGAAGCGGCGATGCTCGACGGCGCGGGCGTGTGGGCCAAGTTTCGCAATGTAACCCTGCCGATGACCTCGCCGGTCATCTTCTTCACCTTTCTAACCGGCATGATCGGCACTTTCCAGGTGTTCACTGGCGCCTATGTCATCACCTCAGGCGGCCCGGCTGACGCTTCACTCTTCTACATTCTCTATCTCTATCAGAATGCCTGGAACTACCTCAAGATGGGCTACGCGGCCGGCCTGGCCTGGGTACTGTTCGCAATCATATTTGTGTTGACGCTTATTTCTCTGCGCGTTTCGGGACGGTATGTCTACTACGAGGGCGCGGTCAGGTAGTCTTCAGCGGGCTTAACTTGAAAGATAGGTAAGGCGCGATCACGATGGTCACTACGACACGAACCAACACAGGAGACGGGCCGTTGGGCGGTTGGTTGCAGAGCGTAAGCAAAAGGCAGTTGGTCAATCAGGTCCTGGTCTACATCCTGTTGCTCGCAGTCGGCTTTATGCTGGCGATCCCCTTCATCTGGCTGATCTCCAGTTCGCTCAAGACCGAGACCGACGCCTTCGCGATCCCGCCGAGTTTCATCCCCAATCCGGTGCAGTGGAGCAACTACGTTGTGGGTCTGACCGAGTTCCCCTTCGTTCGCTCCACCATGAACACAATGATCATGGTGGTGTGGGTCATGCTGGGGACGGTGCTTAGCGGCAGCTTGGTGGCTTATGGCTTCGCGCGCGTGCGCTTCCCTGGGCGCACCGCCCTCTTCATCCTGGTGCTGAGCACGATGATGATTCCATCGCACGTCACGCTGATCCCGCAGTATCTGCTGTTTCGCGAGCTGGAATGGCTGGATTCGTTCAAACCGCTGGTCGTGCCGAGTTTCTTCGGGGGCGGAGCCTTTTACATATTCCTGTTACGACAGTTCTTTTTGACGATTCCATTGGACTACGACGACGCGGCGCGCATTGACGGTTGTGGCACGTTCTCCGTTTTCTGGCGCATCATCCTGCCCCTATCGAAGCCGGCGCTGGGCACAATGGCGATCTTTACCTTCATGAGCCAGTGGAACGCTTTTTTCGAGCCGCTCATCTACCTGAACCGTTTCGAAACGCAGCCGCTGGCCGTGGCGCTGACGACGTGGGTGCAGACCGCGCACGGCTCCACCTCGATGCACTACGTCCCGTGGGTAGCGATAATGGCGGTCTCGACCCTGATCTCTCTGCCCCCCGTCATGGTGTTCTTCTTCGCGCAACGGCACTTTATCCAGGGCGTGGTGGTGAGCGGCATGAAGGGATAGCGAATTGCGGCCCATATCTACAGCAATATCAGGAGAGGAAAAACGTCTGTGATCATCGACGCACATTTTCACATCTTTCCTCCGCTTGGCAGAGCGTCCGTTGCGGAGGACCCGCTGCAACCGCTGCGGATGAAATTCTGGCAGTATCATATGCGCGACAGCCGCCGCTTCCGCCGCAAAGCCGATGACGAAGAGGTGCCCGAGCCTTTCATGAATTGGGGCTCGGACGACCTCAACGAGATGCCGGATGTCAACTTTCGCATGGCCGACTTTGGCCGCGCGGAGATCACGGTTGACGGCGTCGATTACTACATGCAGGCTTACCCGCCCAGCCTGATCAACTGTGAAGCGCCGCCCGAGCGCATGATCGGCGAGATGGACCTGGTGGGCGTGGACATGGGTGTTCTCCAGCACGACCACATCTACGGCGCGCTGAACGGGTACTATGGCGAGCAGATGCGGCGTTTTCCCAATCGCTTCATTGGGCTGGCGCAGGTGCGGGAATGGGAGGCGGACAGGCGTGAGGAGCATGAGCGGCTGGAGCAGGCGGTCTGCGAATATGGTCTCAAGGGTCTTTATTTCAGCGTCGAGCCGTTCGCGCTGAGCAACTACGGCGACCATCTTGACGACGCCAAGTTCGAGCCGCTGTGGGAGAAGGTGCGTGACCTGGGCATCCCCGTCTGGTGGTATCTGCACAGCCGCAAGCGCGACCGACTGGGCGGGTTTATGGAGCACGTGGCTGAGCTCGACCGCTGGGCCCAGGCCCACCCCGAAATCCCTGCCGTTCTCACGCATGGCATCGATACGTTCAGCATGCGCCGCGGCGAGGAGCGCTATCAGGTCCCCGATGCGCTGATGACGCTGCTCAAGCGGCCGAACATGCACGTTGAAGTGCTGTTCTGCGCGTTCTGGCCGGAATACCCGTTTCCCGGCGCCCAGGAAAAGATCAGGGAGCTGCGCGAGGAGATCGGCGTTCACAAGCTGTTGTGGGGAACGGATATGCCCTACTGTTCCGGCTCCTGGTGTACGTACAAGCAGGCGATCGACTACATTCGGGTGCACTGTGCGTTTCTTTCGGAAAATGAGAAGGCGTTGATCCTGGGTGGTAATGCGGCGCGCATGTTCGATCTGCTGTGAGCTGTGACTGACCTGCGCGTCGAACGGAATCCGACAGAGGAAGTACCTCCTATTTGAAGCTTGGGCTTTGCCCGCGGTCGATTCAGTTGCAAATAATAGGCGCTGCCGCGCAGCAGGAAGGAATGGCGCTCAGATGTTAACTGCGGAACAGATCGCTCATTTTGAGACATTCGGCTTTGTCGTCCGGCGACGGTGCTTTTCGACGAGCGAAATGGAGAAGATCAGCGACGCGTTCGAAGAGGTGCTGACGGAGGACCGCAGGGGTGAGGCGTTCGACGGGAAAGCGCGGCAGGCGGTGCTGGGCTTCATCGAGAAGAGGCCGCTACTGTCCGGCCTTGTTGAGGATGATCGCATCTATCTGCCGCTCGAACAGCTGCTCGGCCCCGGTTTTGTATGGATGGGTTCCGACGGCAACCTCTATGTCGGCGACACCGGCTGGCATCCCGACGGTTCGGTTCTCGATTATGGGTGTATCAAGGTCGCCCTCTACCTCGACCCGGTGATGAAGGATAGCGGCTGCCTGCGGGTCATCCCCGGTTCGCACCGGCTGCCGCTGCACGCCGCGCTCGACCCGCTCAAGCAACAGCGGCGCGAACAGGACGAGAAGGCGTTTGGCACGGACGGCCGCGACATCCCAAGCTATCCGCTCGAGTCGCAGCCGGGCGATGTAGTTTTCTTTGACCAGAGCCTGTGGCATTCAGCGTTCGGCGGCAAGACAGGGCGGCGCATGTTCACGATGAATTTCGCTGCGCAGCCGTCAAAAGATGAGAACATCGAGTATCTAATTCGGGTCTACCAGAGTGACCTCAAGCACGTGGAGAACATGCAGTATACGCAATCAGCCCGCGTGTACGAAGACGCTTTCTTGTACAGCGACAGTCCGCGCATCAAGGGGATGGTGGGCAAGCTGGTGGAGTTGGGATTTAAATGATGGGTAGCTACTGACCCATTTACAGTGCCGGTGTGGACCAGACCTTCATTCACGCCGCCATTCAGGCTATCTCATCGTGCATTCGTTGGCAGCGGCCACATTGCACGGGACGCACAGCTGGAAACAGTGCGTACGGTCGATGAGGGATGGTTTTGTAGGGGGGCGTTGCGGGGGCGCAGCCCCTGCACAAGGGAGGGCCGAAGGCCCGACCGCCCAGAACTGCAGTGATCAGTGGTCAGAGACTGCGGCGATTGATTGAGGATTGGTGTGGAGAGAAATGAGGAGAGAGTCACCTTCGCTCGCCTTATTCAGGATCGCAAATTAGTTGGGGCTGGGTAGTTACAACAATGGAACGAACAAGGAAAGGATGTCAATGCCAGACCAAGCAAGAGCTATTCTGAACGCGGATCCGGCGCTAAGCCGGTTTGATCCGCTGCCGCGCATCATCTATCACGACGACTTCAACCGCGGCCTGCGCGGCTGGGTGGAACTGATCGGGAACTACGAGGATAGCCTGGACAGCATGCTGCCCCAGTACGCGGATATGCGGCCTCCCATGTTGAGCAGCGGCACGCACTGGGATACGGGGACGCACGGCGCGATGCAGGGCACGTATTCGATGAAGCTGGCGACGCGGGCCCGCGCGGGGGATATCAGCGTCTCGATCAAGCGGGTTACGTGGCGGCATAAGGGTCCGGTGAGGCTGGAGGCGTACTTCACATTCAAGCCGGAGGCGAGCGCTCTGCAGCTTTCGGTGGACGACGTGCGGGCTGTGGGCGTGCTGTTCGACCTGCAGGATGAGGAGTACCGCTGGATGCCGCACTGGCGCTACCTCAATGCGCTGGAGGGCGAACCGATGCGGAAGTGGCAGTTCAAACGCGAGCGGGAACCGTTTCATGACATTGGCGGCAGGGCGGAGACTGTCTCCCACTTTCACCTGGCGCCCAGCGGCTGGGAAGACGTGCCTGACTCAAGCCAAATTCTCTGCTATAATGAAGTCGCCACCAAATTCAACTGGTATTATCTCCGCATGGACCTGGACCTGGCCAGCCGGCAGATCACGCACTTGCAGTGCAACGATCGCATCCACGATCTGACCGATGTGGGGCCGATGATGATCCCGGCAATGCCTAATCTGGACTGCATGCTCAACGTCGCTTTCTGGGTCGAAACCGATATCGACAAACGGGCGTTCCTCTACGTCGACTCGGTCCTTGTTTCGGGAGCGTGGTAGAGATGCTGCGAGAAAGTTACACAGCCATTGTAGAGCGCAGCGAGGCGTTACGGGGCAGTTTTGCCACGGAGCCGTACGAGTGCGGCTGGGCGGGCGAAGCAATCTTCTTCGTGCGGATATTGGAACAGGCCGGCAACGTCGAAGGCGTTACGCTGCAGGTGCAGATTTCGCCGGACGGGATTCGCTGGTGTGACGAAGGGAGCAGCGTTACGCTCGGTGAGGAGGAGGTTGCCTTTTGCAAGGTGGCGCATTTTGGCAACTGGCTGCGCCTGTCCGGTACGCTGCCGGACGGCGCCAGTATGAGGGCGGTCATCGCGCTCAGTCTCAAGGCGTAGCAGCTGTTCCGCGGCAGCGGATATCAGATTCGATGAGGAGGTGACGTACAGAGGAGACATTTGCGTTCACGGAGCATTCGTTTGCTGTGCAGAATTCAGATTGTGTGCCCCTGGCGGGCGCGAAGTCAAAACAGTCAAGGAGAACAGTCAAAATGAAGGCATTCCGAAAATCTCAAGTACTGATTGGGCTGTTGATGCTCATGGTGATGGCGGTGACCGCGGCGTGCGCGCCGGCGGCAGGCCCCCCAGTGGCGGCAGAGGCCCAGATGTCCGAATCGACCTCGTACATGCCCTGGTCGCCGGTTTGGCGCGAACGGGCAGCCTTGGCGACGGATACGCCCATGGCGGAAGAACAGGTTCTGCGCTGGGGCACCTACTACGGCCAGCGTTATCCCTATCCGTTTGAGACATCAGGCGGATACGCGGTATCGGGCATGCTCAACATGGCCTTTGAGACGCTCTTCTGGATGAATGAGGACGGAACGCTGGAAGGCCGGCTGGCGGAGGGATTCAGCGCCAGCGAGGATGAGACCGTCTGGACGATAACGCTCAAAGAAGGGATCGTGGCGGCGGACGGTGAACCGTTTACGGCGGAGGACGTGAAGATGTCGATTGAACTTCACGCTTCGCCCAACACCGGCTCGCGCGGCACGACCTATGCCCGCTTCATCAAGGGCTACGATGCCATGCGCGCGGAGGAAAATCCTGCCACCGAGCTGGAGGGCATCACGGTCATAGACGATCTTAACGTGCAGATCGAGTTGACGCAGCCGTTCCGTGATTTTGCCGCGATCCTCTCGCTGCCGCACCGCTTCCTGATGGCGGAGACATCCCACTATAGTCCGCCGGCCGAGGATGAGACGCCCTGGTTCATTGGCCACGGCGCGACCGGTCCGTTCATGATCGCGACCGAGCCAGAATGGGTCGGGCCTTCTGAGCCGGGAACCTTCGAGCTTGTCCCCAATCCAAACTGGCGCGGCGATACTCCCATCCTGTCGAAGGTCGTGCTCAAGTACTATTCGGACCCGCAAACGGCGTTGATCGCGTATGAGAACGACGAGTACGACGTCTCCGAGAAGTATGGACCGCTGGAAGCTGCCGAGTTGCTGGAGCCGGGCCGCGCCACGAGCGAGGAGATGTTCCCGTTCCAGTACGAGGTTAGCCGCAGCTTCTACATCGCCCGCGATCTTGCGCCGATGGATGATACCAAAGTGCGGCAGGCGCTGGCCCATGCGGTTGACTTCAAGGTCATTGCGGATACGCTGCTACGGGGCATGTGGCAGCCGGCCTGTCAGTTGATTCCGATGGGTTGGCCGGGCTTTGTCGATGGCGAGTGCCACACACCCAGCTATGATCCGGAGCTGGCCCGCCAGTTGATCGCTGAATCCAGCTACGGCTCGGCCGAGAACATCCCGCAGATTCGGATGCACGTGGGTGAGGCCGGCTTTGGCGGCCAGGTTGGCCATCTGACTCGCATCGCACAGGCGATGCAGCAGTACTGGAAGCAGAACCTGGGGATAGAAGTCGTGATCGAGCGCTCGAGAGACGTTTTCCAAGCCAATCCGGAGTTGTATCAGATCGTGCGCCGCTCGTATGCGGCCCGCTATCCCGGCCTGTCGGCTGTGTGTGAGAACGCGTCGCCGATTGGGACGTATAACCGCTCACGCGCAGATTCATGGGGTCCTCCGGAGGCAGAATCGTTGTGCATGACTGCCGATTCGACGATGGATCTCGCCGAGGCGATACCGATGTACCAGGAGGCAGGACGTCTGTTCTTCGAGGAAGTGTACAGTATCGGCCACTTCACCGAGCCGGCTTACATGCTTGTCAAACCCTGGGTCAGCGATTGGAACTCCCTGTTCGGCAGCCTGGACCACGGCGTGCGCAATCCTGAGCATCTCTTCATCGCTGCGCGGTAGCGATGCGGGCGATGATTTGAATTGAATTTGTAGCAAGAGGAAGTACAGAGGAGAGAGATTGTCTCCAGCATCTCTCTCCTCGTTCCCTTTTCCTCGTTTTTCGTTTTCATACTGGCGATCGATATGCTTTTATACGCGGTTCGCAGGATCGCGGTGCTGGCGCCAACCGTCATCATTGTGATGCTAATCACCTTCACACTGGGCTATTATGGTCCCATCGATCCGGTGCGCGCGGTGCTGGGGGAGGAGTGGGAGGACGAAACGCGGTATGCAGAGGTCAAGAAAGCGCTCGGCCTGGACCGGCCTTTCATGATCCAGTTCCTTGACTATATGGGGACTATGTTTGGGGGCAATTGGGGGCAATCCTTGGCGGCGTTCGGCGGCACTGCCAGTGACAGGGCGGTCAGCGAGGGTCGCGGCGCGGGTTACTCCGGCACGAGTACGAGTGTACGGGAGATGGTTCTCGGCCGTTTAGTTATTAGCGCGCAATTGTCCTTATGGGCGTTGGTTTTCCTCACCGTTTTCGCCATTTTGCTCGGTGTTCTGGCTGCGGTCAAGCAGAATACAACCATCGACTACGCGATCGTCACGAGTTCGATCGTCGCCAGTTCGATCCCGGCCTATGTGATCGGACCGGTCCTGCTGATCATATTCGTACTCAAGATCCCCGTTTTCAAGACGGTCGGGGGATGGGATGGCATGTTTTCGCGGCAAGCGATCCTGCCGGCCATCGTACTTGCAACCGGCCCGATGCTGGTGATTGTGCGCCAGACGCGAGCGGGGATTGTGGAGGTGCTCGGCAAGGATTTCGTGCGCACGGCCCGTGCCAAGGGCTTGCCAGAGCGGCTGGTGGTGGCCCGCCATATGCTGCGAACAGCTATGATACCGGTGCTGACTTCGATGGGGCTTGTTACAAGCGGGCTGCTGACGGGAAGTCTCTTTGTCGAGCAGATATTCAACATTCCGGGCATAGGCAAACTGGCGATTCAGACACTAATGTCGGGGGACCATCCAGTGTTCATGGGGGTCGTTCTGTTTCAAGCCTTGATCATCGTGACAGTCAACCTGCTGACCGATCTGTTATACGGCGGGCTGGATCCGCGCGTCACCTATGATTGATCAGAACGCAGAATTCAGAGTGCGGAATTCAGACTGTCCCCCAGAGCAACGTATGCGTCTCTGTTCAAGGCATCGGCTGGGTCGCGGCGACGCGCGGCAGCAAGAAATTGTGAAAATGCCAGATTTCAAACAATCCTTGAGGATATTCGAGTGACCGAAGAAGTCAGCGCGCAGCACGAACTGTTTGCCATGCCGGAGCAACGCAGCCTGTGGCAGGATGCGTTGGAGCAGCTGATGCGCAACCGCTTGGCCATTTTTGGGGTCTTCGTCGCCTTCCTGCTTGTTTTCGTCTCCATCTTCGGCCCCTGGCTGTCTCCGTATGACTACACCCAACAGAATCTTTTCAGAATCAACGAGGGCCCAAGCGCCGATCACTGGCTGGGGACAGACGGCCTGGGTCGCGATATGCTCACCCGCATCCTCCACGGCGCGCGCACAGCCTTTCTGGTCGGCCTGATCGTTACGATCGGCACGACCGTCCTGGGCGTTGTGCTGGGCGCGGCCGGCGCATTTCTGGGCGGCTGGGTCGACGCCCTCGTCATGCGCCTGGCCGATATCACGATGGCTTTCCCCGACATTTTGCTGGCTGCCTTCATCAGCGTCGTCTTTCGCGAAAAAGTGCTTGAATTGCAACTCCAATTGCAGGAGCAGTACGGGTGGACACTATCCCAGGGCAATCGCGTCTATCTGGACTACCTAGTGATCTTCGGCTCGCTGACGCTGGTGCAGTGGTATGGCAAGGCGCGGCTGGTGCGGGGGCAGATCCTTTCTCTGCGTGAAAAGGAGTTTATCGAGGCCGAACGGGCGCTGGGCGCGTCGAACTGGACCATTATCCTCAGCCACCTGGTCCCAAACAGCCTGGGGCCGCTGATCGTTTCAATCACGGTCGGTTTTGGCGGCGCAATGTTGTCGGAGGCGTCGCTCAGCTTTCTGGGCGTCGGCATCCAGCCGCCGGGCGCAAGCTGGGGAGAGATGATCAGTGACAATCTGGGCCAGTGGCGCTTCAATCCACACCTGGTGGTGATGCCGGGGGTTGTACTGGCTATCGTAGTGCTTGGTTTTAATTTCCTCGGTGATGGTCTGAACGATGCGCTCAACCCTGAGCAAAGGCGGCGTTGAAGCAATGGGTACGTACGGTAGTTCTCAGCCAGAGATCCCGCTGACAGACGGCACCGAACCGGATCAGATACCCCTGCTCCAGATCCGGGAGCTTCACACCCAGTTTGAGACTAAACAGGGGACGGTCAGGGCTGTCGACGGCCTGTCGCTGGACCTCTATGAAGGCGAGGTATTGGGCCTGGTCGGCGAAAGCGGCTGCGGCAAGACGATGACAGCGCTGTCGATTATGCGCCTGCTGCCGGGAAATGGCCAGGCGGTTGCCGGCGAGATCAATTTTGAGGGGAAGAACCTGCTGCAGTGCAGCGCTGAGGAAATGAAGCAGATCCGGGGCGGCAGGATCGCGATGATCTTCCAGGAGCCGATGACCGCCCTGACGCCGACGATGACGATAGGCCGCCAGATCAGCGAGGCAATGGAGATCCATCTCCGCCTGAGCCGGCAGGAGGCGCGGGAGCGCGCATTGGAACTCCTCGAACACGTCGGCATCCCCTCGCCCAGGGAGCGCTTCGACAATTACATCCACCAGTTCAGCGGCGGCATGCGGCAGCGGGTGATGATCGCAATCGCGTTTTCGTGCCAGCCGCGTCTGTTGCTGGCCGACGAGCCGACCACCGCGCTCGACGTGACTGTGCAGGCGCAGATCCTGGACCTGATCAAAGAGTTGGCGCAGGAGTCCGGGATGACGGCGCTCTTCATCACCCACGACATGGGAATCGTGGCAGGCAGTTGCGACCGCGTTGCGGTGATGTACGCCGGCCGCATGGTCGAGAACGGGCCTGTCGATGACGTACTGCTGAATCCCCGCCATCCGTACACACAAGGGCTGCTTGGTTCGGTCCCCTCACTGGAAAGTGAGCCTGGCGATCGCCTGTACTCGATCAGCGGGTTGCCGCCCGACCTGGTCAGCCTGCCGCCCGGGTGCAAGTTCTGGCCCCGCTGCCCGCTGGCGGATGATCGCTGCCGCGAGGAGGAGCCGGTGTTGGAGCAGTATGGTGAGTCGCGGGCTGCGTGCTGGAAGGTGATGCCGCTGCGTGAGTCGTAGCGGCGATTGCGAACTGCGATTCGTGTTCAGACCTCTGTTTCAACGGCTAGAAGCTGGCCACAACGAAATGAATCGGTGAGAGAGCACAGGATGGATGATCAACCCCTGTTGAGCGTGCAGGATCTGGTAAAGCATTTTCGTATGCCGCGGCGGAACCTGCTGCGGCCGCCGGACGTTGTGCGCGCGGTTGACGGGGTGAGCTTCGACATCTCGCGCGGTAAGACGCTGGGTCTGGTCGGCGAGAGCGGCTGCGGCAAGACGACGACCGGACGCACAATTCTGCAACTGATGCGCGCCACGTCGGGCTCGGTTCAGTTTGGCGGCACAGATCTCTGCCAGTTGAGCGACAAGGAGCTTCGCAACTTCAGAAACGGCATGCAGATCATTTTTCAGGACCCCTACGCCTCACTCGACCCGCGCATGACGATCGGCAAGGCCATTGCCGAACCGCTGATGATTCACGAGATCAGCAAGACGCGCGATGAGGCCAGAGAACGGGTCCAGGAGTTGATGGAGCGGGTCGGGCTGAACCCCTACTTCATCAACCGGTATCCCCACGAATTCAGCGGCGGCCAGCGCCAGCGGATCGGCATCGCCCGCGCCCTCGCGGTTGACCCTGATTTCGTTGTCCTCGACGAGCCAGTCTCCTCGCTTGATGTTTCGATTCAGGCGCAGATACTCAACCTGCTGCAGGACCTGCAGGACGAGATGGAGTTGACCTATCTGTTCATCGCCCATGACCTGCGCGTGGTGCGTCATATCAGCGACCGCATCGCGGTGATGTATCTGGGCCTGATCGTGGAACAGGCCCCGGGTTTGGAGATCTACGATGAGCCGCTTCACCCGTATACGCAGGCGCTGCTCAGCGCGGTGCCGTGGACGGACCCGAGGCTGGCGCGCAAACACCAGCGCATCATTCTGGAAGGCGAGGTTTCGAGCGCGGTCAACCCGCCCTCCGGCTGCCGCTTTCATCCCCGCTGCCCCATTGCCGAAGAGCGCTGCCAACACGAATCGCCGGCGCTGCGCGAAATCCAGCCGGGGCACTGGGTGGCCTGTCACCTGGCGTAGTGGCAGCATGGGTCCCCGCCAGACGAGATCGGACCAACCCAAATCCATTCTGGAGGGACAATCTCGGTGCACACAACTGAAGATGCAGTTGCAATTGGTTCAGAGCCTCAACTCTTCATCGATGACACGATAATCAGCGCTACGCGCGGGGTCGTGCGCACGCTGCACCCGGCGCGCAAGCTGGAGCAGCCGGTCCTGCGGCCCGATCGTCCGTGGGAGGGGCGGCGCGTTTACATTTATGGAAGCGTTTACTACGATTGCAGCGCTGGTCTCTTTCGCATGTGGTATAACACGCGCCTGGGACGGGGACACCAGCACCGCGCGCCGGGTCTGCGTTCACGAACGGGCGATATTATTCTGTACGCAACGTCCGAGGACGGTATCCACTGGGACAAACCCAATCTCGGGCGGCATGAATTTGACGGCACAGTTTCCAACAATATCCTTCTCTTCAACAAGCACAGCCCTACGGTTGTTGTCGACACCGATGCGCGGCCCGACCGGCGCTATAAGATAGCCTGTTGGAACTGGGAACAGGGGAACGACGGCTATTGGGTTGGTTTTTCTGCTGACGGGCTGGACTGGCGCGGGTACGATGGCAACCCGATTCTTCTGGACGACGACGAAATTCTAGAGGCGGTCACCGTCGCCCGCCATCCGAAGACGGGTGAGTATCATGGGTTTCATCGCCGCTGGGGTGAGGTTCGCGGGCATGTGCGCCGCCTGGTCGCGGTGGCGACGAGCCGGGACTTTACGACGTGGACCAGCCATGACGTGTGTCTGGTTCCCGACGAGCTGGACGATGCATGGTGCCAGGACCCCGGCCAACGCACGGAGTTCTACGGCATGTCGGGCTTTGTGTACGGCGAGCAGTTTCTCGGGTTTCTACCGGTATTTGACGTGATCAAGGATGCCCGGGGCGAGTCCGGGATGCCTGCGTCGGTTGCCGCCGATGGCAGTTCAGGCTTGCAGGCGCCGGCAGAGATATCGGAGTCGGGCGCCGAGATCGACCAGGCGCCGTGGGACGGCCCGATTGCGGCCCAACTCGTGCACAGCCGAGATGGATACAACTGGCATCGTTTCGAAGACCGTTCGCCCATAATCCCACGCGGAGAACCGGGCAGCTTTGACGCCGGCTGTATTTTGTGCTCGGCTGACCGGCCTATCGTAGTCGGCGACGAGTTGTGGCATTACTATACGGCGGTCAGTACGATGCACGGTGGTCCGATGCCGCCAAAGACGATCTCGATCGGGCTTGCGAAATGGCGGTTGGACGGATTTGTCTCGCTGGACGCCGGGCATTTCAGCGGCGTGGTGGAGACGGTTCCGCTGCAGCTTTCGGGCGAGCAGTTGGAGGTCAATGTGGATGCAGGAGCAGGCAGCCTGGCGGTGGAGGTGCTGTCGGCCGAGGGCGAACCTCTGCCCGGTTTCACTCGCGAGGACTGTCAGACGATCGATACTGACGGTGTGCGCGAGGCCGTGCGCTGGAGCGGGGATGCGCGCCTGCCGGTCGGGCAACCCTTGCGCCTGCGTTTCCATTTGCAGGATGCCAGGCTGTACAGCTTTCGCAGCAGGGAAGCAGGGACGCAATGAGAGGCATCTGGTTTTTCGACGACTGGATGCTCGAACGCCGCGACTGCCTGGAACGCGTCTGGGGCAAGCCGACATTCGTCAAGGAGATCTTCACAGAGTTCTACCCGGACGGCTGGGACGGTTACGGCGGCTACCCGACCGCATTTTACGACGAGAGATTGGGGAAATACGCGCTCTACCTGATTGCGTTTCCGGGACGTGAGAGCCGCGATCGCACGCCGGGGATCAGCGCGGGCGAGTTCCAGTTTCGCCTGCTGTCCGACGACCCTTTTGACTGGCCCAATCCGGTCTACAAAGCTACGCCCGGCCCAGCCTGGCAGAGCTTCGACGATGTCGTCGTCGACCAAGACGGCGCGCCTATCTGGGCGCACGCGGTGCACTCGCTGGCAGGCACGCCGCTGGCGGAGCGGGGCTACGCCTCGGCGGTGCTCGATGTGCCGCGTCATCTTACCTGGGGCGGATTCTCGGATGACGGTGTGCAGTTTACGGTCGACCGGTCAGGCCCGTGGCTGGATCCGGGTTCAGACATTGCGGGCGATATTCTGTGGAACCGGGAGGCCGAGCTCTATCAGCTTTTCGTGCGCCCTGTCTACGGTGACCGCCGCGTGGCGATGTCGACGACAGCGGATTTCACGCAGTTTACGCGGCCGGTTACGATCATGCAGCCGGATGCGCTGGACCGGGTGGGGACGGAACTGTACGACATGCCGCCGCGCTCGTATGAGGACTTCTATATTGGTCTGCTCAACATCATGACCAGTGACCGATTTGAGGAGGTGAGCCTCAGCAGCGACTGGCCGCAGATCAAGTATTTCGGGCGCATGGATACGCAGTTGGCTTACAGCTACAACGGACTGTACTGGTACCGCACTGAGCGCAAGCCGTTTATTGGGGTGCGCGACTATGGCCAGGTTGGGGGCGGGTCGGCTTACGGTAAGGAGATGCTGCGTACGCAGGACGATAGACTGCTCTTTTTTGTGGTCGGCGACTATGGCGGTCATGCGGCCCGCGTCGACAAGGAGATCGACTGGCCGTATGGCAGCGGCTACCGTAGCCCGATGATCTACGAGATACGGCTGGACGGTTTCTGTTCGCTCAAGACGTGGGGGCGCGAGGGTGTACTGCGCACGAAGGTTATCATCCCGCGCGATGGTGAGATCCGGCTGAATGTGCGCACGATGGCGCATACGGGGGTGCGGGTTCAGATGCTGGATGGGGTGACGGCGCAGCCGATTCCTGGTTATACGTGGGAGGAGGCGTTGCCGATCAGCGGGGACCATCTTTACGCGCGGCCGCGCTGGCGGGAGCGGGAAGACGTTGCCGAGTTGGTGGGGCGGCCGGTGCGGGTGGAGGTCTCGATGCTAGAGGCGGAGTTGTTTGCGATTCGGCTGGAGTGTGATTTGTTTAATGCGTGCGAGCCGTTGGGGTCGTTGTGGTGAGGGGGGGAGGCAAACAGTAGGCTACGCCATAGAGAGGAGGTCGCCTCTCCTTCTCACTACGGGACGAATTTACCGGCTTAAGTGCGAGGATGAGACCCGGACTGCTCTCACGAAATGTGCCAGAAGACTCATCCTTGCTAAAAGCAATTACAGATAGGATCCCACACCATGAGCACAGATTCTGAAAGAGATAGTACCCGCCCCAGCTGGTTTGTCGGCGCCGCGTTTGGGGGCACTAACGATCAGTCGCACCGTTTTGTGAGAGAAGGAATCTGGGAAAATGGATATAAGGACAGATTTATTGACGAGGTGAAGTCCATCCAGGTTGGCGACCGGATCGCCATAAAATCAACTTACACTCGCAAGCGTGGTTTGCCCTTCGATAACCAAGACCGTTACGTTTCAGTTATGGCAATCAAAGCAATTGGCACGGTAAAGGAAAACCTGGGGACCGGTCGCACACTAAGGGTCAACTGGAAGCGCATCGATCCACCGAGAGAATGGTATTTCTATACGTACCAACCTACGGTCTGGAAAGTCGAACCTGGTACTTGGGAGAAGGATTCGTTAATCGAGTTTGCTTTCGAGGAAAAACCCCAAGATATCAACAGTTTCCTTGAGTCCCCTTTCTGGGGCGACCGATACGGCAAGAGTACGACCGTGAGCGCTGTAGCACCAGATGGAGAGAGCGCCCTCCAGAAATTGTACACCTGCGATCTTAAGGCCCTGGAAACCGAACTTCACCTTACTTCCGATTTCCTCACTGAAATTCAAGATCTCTTGTACAGCAGTCGTCAGGTCATATTCCAAGGCCCCCCAGGCACGGGAAAGACATACGTCGCGCAGGAACTTGCTGAGTGTCTCGCTGGTGGAAACGAAAACAGTGTCACTTTGGTGCAGTTCCATCCTTCTTACGCCTACGAGGACTTCGTGCGGGGCTTTCGTCCCTCAGTTGAGGGTGGACCGGTCGGTTTCGAATTGCAGGATGGACCGCTACTGCAGGCGGCCGAGAAGGCGCGGGCTGGCAAAGAGGTGGATCCCGAAGCGAAACACTTTCTCATCATCGACGAGATAAACCGCGGCAACATCGCCAAAGTGTTCGGGGAGTTATATTTCCTGCTGGAATACCGCGACAGGAAAATCAGTTTGCAGTACCAACGGGAGCCGGGGGAGACTTTCTCTTTGCCAGAAAATCTCTACATCATCGGCACTATGAACACGGCGGACCGTTCTATCGCACTGGTAGACTTGGCCCTTCGCCGCCGCTTCTATTTTATCGAGTTTCACCCAGACGATGAGCCGGTGAAGAGCGTGCTCCGTAAATGGCTGGGAGAGGGATCTGAGTTGGAATGGGTAGCCGATGTCGTCGAAGAGGCGAACAGACAATTGGAAGAATATAAGCACGCCGCCATCGGACCGAGCTACTTCATGAAATATGGTCTCCGAAAGGAAGACGTCCCCCGCATCTGGAAACATAGCGTCTTACCGTACATCGAGGAACTCCTTTTTGGGGATGACACCAAAATCCACCAGCTACAACTCAAGGAACTTTGCGAGACAGTCGCACCCCACATCTATTGGAGCGATGGCGATGAGAATAAAGACGATAATGCGAACAGCAATTCGGAAGTCGTGAACGATGCAACAGATCAACCTTCAGGAGTACCAGGAGAGCAATCCAATCCCTCTTGAAGTGGATGAGCGGGACCTGTTACGGGATTTACTTTCTTCGGTCTCTATCGAACCGGTGAAGCACGCATCCAACAAGTATCGACTTAGACCTGGCCCAATCGTCGGCGCGCTTGAAATGGACGGCCTGTCGGTACTCATCAAGCCTAAAATCGGTATCCCGCAATTGCTGTCGCTGGCCTGCTATGCCATGGGCGTGTACAGGCCACAAGAACAGCATCTCTTTGACTTCCAGAAGGCAAGAACGCTACCAGACGTACTAGCCTTGACCCTGATCGCGGCAGCTCGCAGAGCATTTGGACGGGGGCTTCTACGTGGGTACCTGATTGTGGAGGAGGCGCTGCACACGGTGCGCGGGCGCATCCGTTTCGACGAGCAGATACGTCGCCGTTACGGCATCCCGTTGCCGGTCGAACTGCGCTTCGACGAGTTTACTGAGGACATCTTGGCCAACCGGCTGGTGAAGGCGGCCTCAGCCCGGCTCCGTCACATGCCCCTGCATTCGTCGGAGGCGCGACAGGGGCTGGGCTGGATCGCCGCGATTCTCGAAAACGTCTCGCTGCTCGAATTTCGACGGCGAAACGTGCCAGAGGTCCGCTTTGACCGGCTCAATGAACATTACCGGCACGTCGTAGGGCTGGCGCGGTTGATCCTGCTGCACAGCGAGTTTGAGTCCTTCCGGGGAGATGTGCGCGCCTCCGGCTTCCTTATCAACATGAACGACCTGTTTCAGGAATTCGTCACACAAGCTTTACGTGAGGTACTCAACGTTTCTGACAGAACACTTCGCGATGATAAGGGGTTACACAGGTTGACGCTCGCCGAAGAAGACACGGTGCAACTCAAGCCTGATCTTTCGTGGTGGGATGGCGACACCTGTATGTTTGTAGGCGATGCGAAGTACAAGAAGATAGTCCACAGTTCCGTGCCCAATGCCGACCTGTATCAGATGCTGGCCTACACTACTGCCCTCGATCTTCCGGGAGGACTACTCATTTACGCGCAAGGAGAGGACGAGGCCGCGACTTACAAGATCCGGAACACCTGCAAGCAACTTGAGGTCGTCGCCCTTGACCTGTCCGGCTCACTTGAAAAAATACTCGATCGCGTCAAGGCGATTGCCCACCGAATTGAATTCTTGCGAGACGAAGCCCGTCGCCTCCATCTAGAGAAGACTGCCTGAACGTATCTCTTAGTTGTCCAGTGTCCTCCAATTTGGGAGAGCACAACTTAGACTATTGTGTCATAAAAATATAGAGGCGATGGCATGAGCCAGACAGACAAAGTACGCGACATCGGCAGTCACAAAGAGCTCTTCATCGACGAAGCGCCAATCGCGTCGATGACGGACGTCATCCTGACCATGAACGCGCCCTACCAGGACCACGAACCGGTTTTCCTGCCGGAGGCGCCTTGGGAGTACCGCATTCATCCGTATGCGACGGTGATGCGGGAGGGGGATGTATTTCGCCTCTGGTATCTGGCGTATGAGTGGGACCCGCCGGCGGGGGTGGAATTGCCGGTGGCGGGGACTGCGGAGGATGCGAGGCTCTTCTGGAGGCATACGCGGGGCAGGCTATGCTACGCGGAGTCGACTGACGGCGTCCATTGGGAGCGCCCTAATCTCGGCTTAGTGGAATACCGCGGCGGCGGGGATAACAACATCCTGGGTCCGGCCAGGCATGATCCGGTGCAGCAGGCCGGTTGGAACGCCGGCACAGTCTTCAAGGACCCGACCGCGCCCCCGCAGAGCCGGTACAAACTCTGGAGCGAAATCAAGGTCGGGGAGGAGGGCAAGTCCGGCTTGACCGGTTTCAGTTCTCCTGACGGCCTGCGCTGGACGGCTTGCGGGAACTACCCGTTACCAGGCCCTTGCGATTGTCTGAACGTGGTCTTTTGGGATGAGCGAATCCAACAGTATGTGGGCTACTCCCGGCTGTGGACCGCGGACAGCCGCGGGGACCGCTACCGGGCGGTGCGGCGGCTGGTGTCGCCGGACTTTGAACAGTGGGAGGATATGGGGCACGTATTGGGTGCGGACGAGGTCGACCTTGCGCTGCCGGTGAAGCGACAGCGACAGAGTCGACAGATCATGGACTTCCACGGCAATTGTGTCTTCAAGTATCCCGGAACATCTGACGCCTACTTGGCGCTGCCTGAGGTCTGGTGGCACTGGTCTGCGAATCCGTTTCCGGCTGAAGGGAGAGTCCAGGAGCAGATGGGCGGCTTTCCGGACTCGGTCGACGTGCAGCTCGCCACCAGTCGCGACGGGATCGAGTGGCAGCGGGCCGGGGGACGCAACCCGTTCCTGCGGCTGGGGCCGCCGGATGCCGGTGATTCCAGGATGATCTACGCATTCACCCAGCCGGTGCGGGTGGGCGATGAATTGTGGATATATTATGGCGGTTTCCGCTATGGCATCAGCGAGGGGGTCGCGCTCAAGAGGGGAGCATACTTCCGCGCCCGGCTGCGATTGGACGGGTTCATTTCGGCCGATGCCCCGTATGAGGGCGGCGAGTTGGTCACCGTGCCACTGCGCTTTCGCGGCGATCGGTTGGCTCTCAACGCCGACACGAGCGCTGGCGGTGCAATTCGGGTTCAGATCGAGGAGGAAGACGGCACACCGATTGAGGGTTATGGCATGGGCGAAGCCGACGAAGTGAACGGCAATTCGGTTCGCCATTTCGCGGCCTGGGCGGGCGGTGCGCGTGTCGGGGAATTGGCGGGGCGCGTGGTGCGCTTGCGCTTCATGATGAACGGTTGTAAGTTGTACTCCTTTCAGTTTGTCGACAACGGTTGATCGGCGCTCGCGGCCGCCAGGAGGTAAGTAGATGGACTCTCAGAACGCGGACCAGAATCAAGCGCACTCCATCGGCTCGGAGACTCAGCTCTTCGTCGATGACGCCCTCGTCAGCGCCAAACGCGGCGTCGTACGTACGCTGCATCCGGCGAAGAAGCTGGAGCAGCCGGTGGTCGTGCCGGATCAACCGTGGGAGGGGAACCGGATCTACATCTACGGCACGGTCCATTACGATGCCGACGCGCAGCAGTTTCGCATGTGGTATCTGACGCGCCTTGGCCGCGGGCATCAGCACCGCGCGCCCGGACTGCGCGAACGGCAGGGGGATATGATCCTCTACGCCACCTCCGCTGACGGCGTCCACTGGGAGAAGCCGGAGTTGGGCCTGCATGAGTTCGACGGTTCGCGCGCAAACAATATCCTCATCTTCGATAAGCACAGCCCCACCGTGATCGTTGACGAAGCGGCCGACCCGTCGGAACGCTACAAGATGGCGGCCTGGGACTGGAGCCGCGAGCAGTTTGGCTACTGGGTTGCCCACTCTGCCGATGGCCTGGTCTGGAACGAGTACGATGTAAATCCAATACTGATGAACTCGACCGAGACGCTGGAGACGATCACGGTGGCGCACGACCGCCATAGGGGCGAGTATTTCGCCTTCCACAGGCGCTGGGGCGACGTAGGCGGATTCGACCGGCGGCTGATTGCCGTATGCACCAGCCGGAACTTCCTGGACTGGTCGGAGCCGGAACTGATCATCGTCAGCGATGAACAGGACGATGCCTGGATCCAGGATCCTGAACAGCGGGGCGAATTCTACGGCATGGCGGGCTTCGTTTATGGCCGACAGTTTCTGGGCTTTCTGCCCGTGTTCAACGTTTACCGCGACATGAGAGGTCAGGAGGTAGGCGCAGAGCAGAGCCCCTGGGATGGGCCGATCGAGGCGCAACTGGCGCATAGCCGCGACGGGCGCACATGGGAACGTTTCGCCGACCGCTCTGCCATCATTCCCCGCGGCGAGCCGGGCAGCTTCGACGCCGGCTGCATTCTCTGTTCTGCCGACCGGCCCATCGTCCATGGCGACGAGGTCTGGCACTACTATACCGCCATCAACACAATGCACGGCGGCCCGATGCCGCCGAAGACCGTTACCATCGCCCGCGCCTCGTGGCGGCTGGACGGCTTTGTCTCGATTGACGCGGGTCATTTTGGCGGGACCGTCGAGACGGTTCCGCTCAACCTGCCGTCCGGGCAGCTCGTGGTTAATGCAGATGCCTCGCAAGGCAGCGTGGCGGTCGAACTCCTCTCGGCGGCCGGCGAGACCCTGCCAGGGTTCTCAAGCCAGGACTGCACGGCGGTCCGCTCGGACAGTGTGCGCCATGTCGTGCGCTGGCAGGATAAGCAGGGGTTACCGACGGACCAGCCTTTGCGTCTGCGTTTTCACCTGGATACTGCCCAACTATACAGTTTCCGTGTCAATACGGCGGAGAACGAGTAGGGAATCGCGGGACTGCCAACAGCCAATTGAAAGGAAGTACGGATTATGACGACAAATGGACAGCCGATCAAATCCGGCATTTTCATCATGCCGTTCCATCCGCCGGAGAAGCCGCTGGCGCAGAGCTATGACGAGGATATTGAGCTAGCGGTGCTGGCAGATGAATTGGGGTATGATGAATTCTGGATTGGCGAGCACCACACGATGAAGTACGAGTCCGTTGTCGTGCCGGAGGTCTTTATCGGGCGCGCGCTGGGGGTGACGAAGCGTATTCGCTTCGGACCGGCGCCGATCTGCGTCAATCTGCATCATCCTGCATATCTGGCGACGCGGCTTGCTTTTCTCGATCACCTGGCCCATGGGCGGCTCAATCTTTGCTTAGGTCCCAGCGGCACGATTACGGATTTTGAACTCTACGGCCAGCATCCGAAAGACGGCGGCAGGATGACTGTAGAGGCCATTGACGTCATGTTGAAGCTATGGGCGACTGATCCGCCCTACGAGCACGAAGGCCAATTCTGGCAGTTCTCGCTCAAGGATAACGTCGACGATGTGAGCCAGATAGGGTTTATTCACAAGCCGTTGCAGCAGCCCCATCCTCCTATTCTCATGCCGGGTATAACCCGCGATTCCTACAGCTTGAAACTGGCGGGACAGTACGGATTCGCGCCGTTTTCTGCTGCTCTGGCGGCCGGCAACGTTCTGGCGAACAACTGGGAGACGTACGAGAACAGTGCGGTCGAGGCGGGACGACAGCCGGACAGAGCCGACTGGAGGGTGGCGAGGGCCATATTCCTGGCCGATACGACTGAAGAAGCGGTCGCGCGTGCGCGGACGAACTCGGTGGGGCAAAACTTCGAGTACCTCGCCTACCTCATGGATAAGACCCGGGGCCGGGACGTTCTCAAGCGGGATCTTGAGATGTCGAACGCTGACTGCAACATGGATTACTGGATGTCGGAGCAGATCATTGCCGGCGACGTGGACCATGTGCTGGAACGGTTGCTGGCGCTGATGGAGGAGAGCGGACCGTTCGGCACTCTGGTGTTGATGGGCTTTGACTGGGACGATAAGGCGAGCTGGGTACGCAACCTTGAACTGTTCGCGACCGAGCTAATGCCGGCGTTGAACAAGGCTGTTGCATAAGACGCGCAGGATCGTGGTCCGCCATGGCCCGGTGACGCCGAGTCAGTAGACGCATTGCGCGGCGGGCAAAACAGGACTGACTGTTGACCAGGGAAGTCAGACACTCCCCTGCAGTTTTGATAGAGAAAAGGAAACGACTAAGCCATATACAGTACCTGTCTTGACCAGCCCTTTCTTCCTGCCGCCACTCAGGTGATCTGCTTGCGTATGCGGTGGGCGGCAGCCGGGTTGGTGGAGCGGCACTGCTGGAATGCGCGGACACGGTCGGTGAGCGATGGTTTGGGAGGGGGGCGTTGCGGGGGCGCAGCCCCTGCACAAGGGAGGCCGCTTGCGGCCGACCGCCCATAGAAGAGTAGAGAGTTGAGAGAGCACTTTCGCTCCCCTCATTCAGGATCGCAAATTAGTAGCGGCAGCGTAGTTTCGGAAAAAGGATGTTCGCCAACACGGACAAATGAATTATGATTGGTACAATTGGAGGCATTCCATAAGTTAGCGTCACGCTTCTCAGGAGACCAACTGATGAAACTCAGCCCACAGCAGCTCCAGTTTTTTGAAACCTTCGGCTATCTCCATTTCCCAGGTCTGATGAAGGAGGAGGTCGGTTGGATTATCGAGGATTTCGAAACGATCTTTGCGAACAGCGGGCAGGTCCATGATGGGACGCAGCGTTCTTGCATTGTGCCCTTTATCGATCAGCAGGAGCGCCTCTGCACACTGCTGGATCACCCCAGCATCGACGGGCTGATCAGTAGCATCCTGGGCGAAGATTTCAACTACCTCGGCGGCGACGGCAACTATTACACCGGCGATACGCGCTGGCACAGTGACGGTTTTCACACGATCGGGAAATATCTCAAGGTAGCATTCTATCTAGATCCACTGACCGCTGATACAGGCTGTTTGCGGGTAATCCCGGGCTCCCACCGGCCGGACCTGGAAGGTTGGCAGGCGCGGCAGGCGCGCGAGGCCTCTGAACTGTGGGGGATTTCGCAACTGGAGGTTCCGCACGCGGCGCTGGAGACGCAACCGGGCGATGTTGTGGCCTTCAATCACAATCTGATGCACTCTTCGTTTGGAGGAGACACGGCCAGGCGCATGTTCACGATCAACTGCTGCGCCCACTGCGAAACGCCGGTAGAGATTGAGGAGTTGGAAAAATTCGTGGCCGGCGGCGCGCGCTTCTGGAAGGACCAGATGCACTCCGAGATCATGCGCAGTACCGCTTCTCCTTCACGGATGCGGCATCTGGAACAGGTGATGGCCCACGAAAGCCACCTGCCGGCGCTGTCTGCCAAGGCGCGTCAGGAAATGGCCGAACCAGCCCGCGGATAGCGCTATGTCAGACAGGATCAGGATTGGAGTGGTCGGTTGCCGGGTCGGTCGGGCCTGGGTGGAGGGCGCACACGCGGGCGAAGATACTGTCGCTTGGGCGGTCGCCGATCTGAATCAGGAGTTGGCGCATCAGGTTGCAGAAGAGAACGATGTCGCACGGGTCTACGGCGACTATCGTGAGTTGCTGGCCGATGACGAGGTTGACGCGGTGGGCGTGGCCACTTCGCCCGATGTGCGCAAGCCGATGGTCATTGATGCATTGAACGCTGGTAAGCACGTGCTGGTGCAGAAACCGCACGGGCTCAACGCTGCGGAGGTCGAGGAGATCAATGCGGTAGCTGCTAGCAGCGGAAAGACACTGGTCTACTCCTACTTTATGCGCCACGAAGAGGAGAACAAGAGGAGCCGCCAACTGATTGCCGATGGAAGGATCGGGCATACTTACCATGCACACGTACACTACCATTACCTGGAGCGGGGCGTCGACTATGAGCCGCCAGCCGGCCGGGATTGGTTGTACCGCTGGGGCCTTAAGGGCGGCGCCCTGGGGCAACACGGCTCGCACTACCTCGACCAAGCCTGGTATCTGATGGGCTGCCCGCAACCGCAATGGGCGTTCGCCGTCAGCCACAGTGCGTTTCCGACGCGACTTAAGGTAGAGCGGCATTCCGAAGATTACATGAGCTTTCTGGTGGGCTGTGACGGCGGCATCACGATTCAGATGGACACTTCGGCGGTCATTGCCACTTGGGCTGACCGGGCGTGGGACCTGCGGCTACGCGTCCTGGGCACAGCTGGGACAATCGAAGTCGAGTCGACCCGGCTGGCTTCGGGGCAGACACGTTCGGGCACGCGACGCCTGTTGGGCGCGATCTACACTGAAGGCGACACCTTTGTGGATGAACACGCGGAGCACGGCAGTGGGGACTTTGACGGGGAGATCCGCGACTTTGCGGCCGCGATCCGCGGCGAGCAGCCGCCCGATGTTTCGCCGGCGGACGCGCTGACCTTTATGAAGCTACTCGATGCAATATACCTGAGCGCGCAGACGGGGGAAAAGGTGCAGGTTGCCGGGTAGGCAGTATGATTGGTCGCCGCTCGCCACCGACCTCTGGCCAACGCGTGCTTGCGACCGGGGGGACTCCCGCCTTCAACCGCGCGCCGGTTCTTTCATCGTCCTCTTCAGTTCACGCGTCAGCTCTGCCAAGTGGGTATCGTTGGCCCTGACCTGCTCGAGATGCACCATGCGCTCGGGTCCGGCCGTTGCTATCATGGCCTCGCCGTGAATGCGGTCGATCCAGAAACGGGCCTCGCTGCCGAGAACAGTACGCAACTCTTCGAGCCGGTGCTCAGGATAGCGGCGCGAGAAGTTCATCGTGTACATGCGGCGGCGCTCGGAGCCACCGAACGCGGCGTGCTTGAGATTGTGGTTGAACACAACGATGTCGCCAGGCGTGGTCTCCAGGATCAGGGCCGGCACGTCAGGTCCCTCCAGCCCCCAAATCTTGCCGCTCTCCCGAATATCCTTCTCCAGTGCATCGGCGTAGGCGTCACCGGCGCGGTGGCTGCCCGGAATTATGCGCAGCGCGCCGCTGTCGCGCGTGAGTGGGTCGAGGTAGAAGGCGATCTTGATGCTGAGAATACGATCGGCACGGAATCCGTCGGAATGCCAGCGAGTGTCGCCGGCGTAGTAGTTGCCGTCGCCGCTGGTGTAGTTGAAGTCGTCGCCGCAGATGCCGGCGGCAATGTCGTGGATGCGCGGATCGTCAAGCAGCGAACTGAGGAACACGCTCTGGTCGGGAAAAGGAAGGATGCAGGACCGCTGCTCGCCATCGTGTTCCTGCCCGTAGTGGCCGCCGCCGTGGGCGGCCCAGACCTTTTCGAACTCGTCAATGATCTTGTCAGCGCAGTCCGCCAGTAGCCCCGGAAAGTATAGAAAGCCGAACGTCTCGAAGAATGCCAACTGCTGCTCTGTGAGTCGCGTCGTTCCCATGTTGGTCTCTCCTCTGTTGCACCCATAGCTTTATCGATTTGAATAAGGAATAACCAGGTCCGGAAGTCACACGTCTTCGCGCTTTGGCGCTGCCAACAGTGCCAGCGCCGCGAAGTTCCAAGCGGCCAGCTCCGGCAACGCAGCGAACGCGTCCACCTGCGCATGCGCCAAGCCGGCGGCAAGCGCGGCCAGCATACCGATCCGATGCCATGCGCGCGGCGCACGCAACGAGCGTCTCAACACTAACACAATCATACCAAGAAACGCGCCAAACCACACCAGACCGACAGCACCCCAGCCGGTTGCATATTCAAGCCAGACAGAGTGGGGGTGCAGCAGATTGGGATCGGCCGTTGGCGAAGGTTGCAGGAAGGCCGGATAGTTCCAGTAGAATCCACCGGGCCCCACTCCCAGCAAGGGGAAATGCCTCCACAGGCTCGCGGCATCCTGCCAGATGGCGAGGCGGGAAAGCATTGTCTCGATGTTCAGCAGTCGGTCGCCGTAGACGAGGACATACTCCAGGCCGACCGCTATGGCCAGGCCGACCACCAGCGCCAGCAGTATGGCGACTCGCCTCCCTTGCAGGAAGCGTACATGACGGCGTCCGGCCGCGGCCATGACCAATGCGCCAACGGGCAGGCCGAGCAGGATGGCGCCGCGACTGGCTGTCAGAAGCAGTGTCCCCGCCACCAGAAGACAGCCCGCGGTCAGGCCGCGCCGCCAGCGCCGGCAGGTTGCCAGGAGTCCAACACCGACAAACATTGTGCGCAGCAGATAGAGGGCGGTCTGATTGGGTGAAAAGGAGACCCCCATCAGGCGGCGCACGCCGTCGACGGATACGCCGCCTCCGATCAGCCAGTCGATTAACCCCACGCCCGCCGCGAGAGCGCCGCCTGTGAAAAGCGCAATCAACACGGACCGACGTTGACGGGATCCCGGTGCAAGCAGCCTGATGCCGGCATAGAGCAGGGTTGGCACCACAGCAAGCTCCCACAGTCCGCGATAGTAGCCCGGCCAGTGCCAGACGTTGCGGACGGCCAGGAGACTTATGACAATCCAGGCTGCGACCAGCAGAGTGGCGAATTGCATATCTCGTACGGCGTAGAATGCATGGCGAAGCGGGTAAAGGACTTTGAGAGCAGGGCTGATGCGCCACTCAGTAGCGCGGATGGCGCGTTGCGCGAGGGCAGGTAGCGTGGCAAGCAGCGCGGCTTGGGCCGGCGGCACAGCCCAGACGGCGCCGACGAGCTGCAACTCCTTGTGCTGAAAATGAAAGGGCAGCGCGGCCGCCGCGATCATCAGCCCTGTAGACGGTGCGGCTGCGATGAGAAAAGCGGCAGATAGCCAGCAGAAGATGATCAGAGGCGGCCAGACAGCCAGATAGTAAACAGTGAACAGGAGCGCCCAGACGGCGAGTTTGGGGAGCGGCGGCCAGCTGCGATAGGCCGTCTGCCACTGACGCAGAGGCAGACGGCGAGCAGTAAGTATCGACCACCAGAGGAGAAATCCGGCAGCCAACAGCAGCAATGCAAGTCTTGCGTGTTGCTGATCGTTGGGTGCGGGCGCTCTGGTGTCAGCTGTTGCCTGCGCGGCAGCCGAAAACAAGGCCAGCAGCGGTTGCTCTGTCCCGTCGGCGGCGATGAGAGAAAAGCCCCACATCGGATCTGAGGGGGGCGCGCCCGGTTGGTCTATCGGCCAGCCCATCGCAGCCAGCCAAGGCCAGTTGGCCCGTGCATGCCGGATCGCTTCCTCGGTAAAACGAAGTTGATCGGCCGCCGAAACGGTCTTCCAGGGATCCTGGACCTGCCGATTCCATCCAAAGCGGACTGCCCATACCGGTGTCTGCCCGTCACCGGCCGCGACCATTACTTGCCGCACCCAGGCCGCACGATGAAAGTTGAGCACGTTGACACGGCTGCGCGCGTCTTCGGGCCCAGTTCCGAAGCCGAACGGTTGCACGAGAACAGCATCGAAGAAGGGCGCGGCGCCGGCCGCGTATAGCCGTTGCAAGTAGAAGCCTTCGTCGATCGCGGTGTGGCCCCGGTCCTGGGTGGGCGCCAGCGCGGCGGCCAGGATAAATGCGTCCGGGTCAGCGGTCCGTACAGCGACGGCGGCTTCGCGCAGCAACCGGGCGTAGCCGACCGGATCGATGAGCCGGTTTCCCCAGTGGGGGGCTATGTTCGGCTCATCCCAGATCTGATAATAGCGGACTGTGTCCTGGTAGCGGGCGGCGAACGCCGCGGCAAAGCGGGCAAAGGTATCAGGAGTGGCAGGGGGCGCCAGTCGTGATCGCCGGTCATGGGCAGCGAGTCCTTGGGGCGGCCTATCTCTACTGTCTCGGGCCCAGACGGGGCTGCCGTCCAGGACGACTACGGGAACCAGCCCGGCGACGGAAATTGCGGACAGGACTTCATCGGTCCACCCCCACTGAAACTCTCCCGGCTGAGGTTCGATGAGGCCCCAGTCAATACGTTGGCGTACCCAGCCGAAACCGGCGCCGTGCAGGCGATGCAAGGCTTGCTGCCGTTGATGCGGGTCTTCGTACTGTTCGAGCTCGACGGTGACGCCGAGAAAAGGGATCTGATCTGCTGAAGAAGAACTAGTGGAGGCCACTACAGGAGGTTGTAGACTGCTGGCGTCAGTTTCCCGAAGTTCTCGCAGCGACAGAGCGATTTCTACGCCCAGGTAACAGATAATCGCGTAAAGGCAGGCGAGGCGAATCAGTCGTATGCTGGTCCGCGCCACGGCATCGGGTCTTACGAACAGTTCAGGCAATGGTCAAGGATATTCTGGATGTGACGCCTCTCCTCTTCGAATGTTGACAGGCGTCTCTGTACAGACCTGATATCGATGACTTGGCCCTGCTCCCGTTCCTCTACTGCCTGCTGCAGAATCTTCAGTAACAGGCCGACAATCCGGCGGCGGCGCTGATACTCAAAGGGCAGATGGGGATCAGAGATCGACTCCGGCAAGGAGCGGAACCAGGCTTCTTTTTCTTCCAATCTGAATTCGAGCCGCAGCGAGGAACTCGCCATCTGGGAACGCGGGGGGAGTGAGTGAGGGGAGGTGGATTCAGGCGACCCGTGCTCATCGTCGATAGGAAGAATGCGACCATCCTCCGCATTGAGCCAGAGGATCGGCGTTGCATAGTCCACTCGATTCGGATCATTGATGTAGAGATTGTTGCGGGCAGTGCTGACCGCGGCGTCAATGTGGCCGCGCCCTTGGCCCGATACAAGAGCTTCATAGAATCCCGAGGAAAAACTCGCGGCGGAGCGGTCCAGGATCTCATAGCGCATGGCAATCACTGCAGGCAGACCACTTTGAAGCAACTGGTGGGCAATGCCTGCGAAAGGGCGGGCACCATCTACACTTCCGGCAAGGCAGGCGTTGATAAAGATCAGTTTCACCGATTCTGCCTGCTGCAATACCGTGCGCAGCGTTGCGGCCGAAACGAGTGCGGGGGCGTCATCGGCCCAGAGCAGGAGACCGTCCTCATTGCCGTGGCCGACAAAGTGCAGGACGTCAGGCCAATCCGTCACCAGCCGCTCTCGAATCTGCTGAATCGTGACCCGCCCGTTCAGTTGATCCAGTTTCACGCGGCCGGACGACAGCCCTGCGAATGCAGAACGGATTTTTGTGCTCTCCTCTTGTGCGGCCAATTGGATTCTGTGCTCGCCTTGTTCGGTCCAATGCGGTATGTGTTCGTCCGGTGCACCTGTATCGACCGTCACCAACAAGACTTTCAGCGGCGGCGTCGCCTCCAGCGCCCTGGGGCGGGCAACATAGCTCACGAGATTCTGGGTGCGGACTAGGGAGATATTGGCGTCGGCGGCAAAGGATTGATTGCGACGGGGATCGTGAAGTGTCTCCCACGGCAGGGCGGCGACCGCAGGTGGATGCAGGATGAGCCGTAGCCGCAGACGGCCGCCATCGTCCAGGTCGGTGCGCGCCTGGGCCCAGAGGTCTCGCACCTGATCACGAATCAGTTCCGAAAAAAGCCTGCTGCCGATTTCGGCCAGGAGATGCTCCCCCTGCGTCTGAAATGGATCACTCAACCTGGACAGGTATTCCTGCCAGACAGGTTGGAGGGCTTCCTGGCCGAAGGTAGAGGCGCCGCTCAGACCGCGATAGGATGCAAGCACTGCATAGGGCGGTCTATCCCTGGTAATAGTAATGTCGAAGTTTCTGTACTGGGTCAACTGCGGTTTCCAGTTGGTGCTTTTTGTTTTATAGTAACATCATCCTTTGCAACTGGAAACTGGAAGCTGAAAATTGGGGACTGAGAACTGGTATTCGCCGTTTGCGGCCGGCGGCCAACAGAATACACGGCAATCTGAAGTCAGCCAATCAACCTTTGCCGAAATAGGGATGGAACGATCAGGGCCATCTTTGGGTGCAGCCGGTCCAAACCGGCGTTTCGTGCAGCGCGTGAGCGTGTTGGCATGGACGGTGGCGGCTACTGTATCGATCAGCCTGTTCTTGCGGCTGCCGACAGTTGTTCTGACTCTGAATGTGCTTGGCTCGCCCATGTCGATCAGGATCAGCGAGACGACCGTCATCGCCGTCTTTATCGCGCTGCTCACTGCCAGCGGCACGGAGCGTGCAATTCGTACACATCCTCTTTTCGCCGGGGATCCGCTGGGTCATGAACCGGAAAATGGCGGGCACACCTGGCTGTTCTGGGGTCTCCCTGCTGCCGTCTCGATTTTGGCAGTATTGATGGCGCCAGTGGTCACCACGCCGCTTTTCCAGGCGGGTACGGCGTTGTTAAGCGGCGGGCTGATCGCGATTATTTTGTTCAATTTATATGCCACCGCAGACCGCGAATCATCAGGCTACCGGCAGGCCCGCATCCTGCTCAATGTACTTTCCTATACTGCTGCACTAGCCCTCTTTTTGTTGGTGTATCAGACCCGAACTCGCAGCCTGCTCTCCGGTTCTCTGATTGCAGCGACGGCCGCGCTGCTGGCGGTAGAATTGTTGCGCGACATAACGCCAAGAGTGAACGTCGTGCTCAGCTATGCGGCAGTAGTTGCGCTGGTACTGGGAGAGGCGGCGTGGGCGTTAAATTATTGGCCGCTGTCGGGCGCAAGTGGTGGGCTGGTACTGCTGTTGATCTTCTATCTGTTCGTGGGGCTGGCGCGCCACGCACTGCATGAGGGCCATCTCAGCCGCAAGCTTGTGCTGGAGTATTCGGCTTTTGCCATTCTGGCATTGGTGCTGATTGTGCTGATCGGCCCGGGACTTTAGACTGACGTTTCTTAGAGTCGACTGCTGGTGCGCACCTTCAATTGCAGGGGGCTTTGTGCACTAGGAGCCGGAAACCTCTCTGACCAATGCAGTAAGGCGCTCGTAATTTCCTCGCCAGGCCGAGCGCGATTGGGGTTCGGCAGCCAGCTGCTGGACAGTTTCGGTCAGCAAACGGTTGACTGGCGTTTCGATGCCGACATCACCCCCCAGGCGCACGACGGCGCCGTTGTACCAGCCCACTTCACTCCCGCTCTTACCTGCCTCCAAGTCCAAAAACAAGCTGGGCATCTTTCCACCCCGCGCGCCGCCGACGATCCTGTGCAGAGCGGGCCGTAAAAGCGCGCGCGGGCCGAAGCGCAACAGAGGGGCGAGTGTACCTAGCGGATACTTTTCCATATTCAGAGGACGGATGTTGGCCGCAGCCATCACGCGCAGGGCCTCGCGTAGGGCGTCGATCTCCAGGTTGGTTATGCGCGGGTCGGCGAAAGTGACGCCGGGCGGCTCGGCCAGGATGGCGCTGGTGGCATTGCCGATCATGTTCATGAGCAGCTTGGACCATTTCATGGCCTGGGCATCTTCGTACACTTTTGTGGGGAGACCGGCAGCGGAAAACTGCGAGGAGAGCGAAGTGAGGAGAGAGGCGCGAGGGTTGGCTTCTTTCGCTTCACTCGATTCGCAGAATTCTGCCAGGCCGATAGCAAATCCTGGCTTAGTCACCTGGACCACGCCCGGCTCCCGTACCTCAACCGGCGCGGTAATCGTTCCGGCGACGACCCGCTGCGCGCCAAAACGCGCTGCAATCTCGTTCTCATTGCCGACGCCGTTCTGAAGGCTGAGGATATTTGGCGGGAGCGTGGATCCGATCGAGACCAGTTCATCAAGCGCAGCTGCCGTGTCGTAGCTCTTAACTGCAAAAACTACGATGTCATAAGGGGCGGGAAACGCCTCTCGCACCGAGGCTGCCGCGCCGACCGTGCGGACTGTTTGCACAGCACCATCAGCCGCGTGCAACTTCAGACCGCGCGCTTGAAGAGCCGCGGATGTGCGGGCGCGGCCGACCAAGGTCACGCTGTGCCCTGCCGAAGCCAACTTGCCGCCGACAAAGCAGCCAATTGCCCCGGCTCCGATTATCAGGATGCGAAGCGAGCTCATCGGTCAGTTTCCATCGGCGGGCCGCCGCGCTTGCAGGTCGTAGAGGCCATAGGATGCCGCCAACAGTTCAATGGGATGGAGCGATGGGAGACCGGTCCCGTGTTCCAGCTGCCAGCGACAGGTTTCAGAATCGCAGGCGGTAAAGGAAACCGACCCCGCGGCGACCGAATCCGACTCTTCAGCTTGCGCGGCGACATAATCGAACAGCTCCGCGCCCACGTCCATGGCTATCTGATATTTTTCGGTCTTGTAGCCATACGTCCCGGCGATGCCGCAACAGCGGGCGTGACTCTCGCGGAGGTCAAGGCCCGGGATCCGGGCCAGCACGTCCAGAGCCGGTTTGCCGATGCGATGTGCCCGCAACTGACATGGGGCATGATAAGGCAAAATAAAGGGCTGCTCAGTACGGTTAAGTGGACGCAGATCGGAGGGCAATTGGCCTTGATCGAGACCGTCGCGCAGCCATTCGAAGATATCCCAGGTCGCAAATTTCAGGGACTGCGAGCCTGCATCGTCCTCAAGGTCGAGCAGTTCGGGCGCCTCTTCCTTCAGGGTCAGCGTGCAGCTGGTGCTGGTACCAAGGATTGGGTAACCGGCGCGGACATAGTCGGCCAGGCTGGCCACGTTGCGGCGATGATAGCCCTCGGCAGCGCCAAATTCCCCATTCGAAAGCATCGGCAGGCCGCAGCAGTTCTGCGGAGGCACTACTACTTCGTATCCGAGATGCTCCAACACCAGAATCGCGGCGATGCCGACAAACGGCTCGTAATACTGGGTGGCGCAGCCGTGAAAATAGACGACTTTGCGCTCGCTGCGCAGCCGCTGGGCGCGGGTACGGGCCAGCCAGCGGTTGAGCGTTTCATGGTGCCAGCGGGGCAGCGGCGCCTTCGCGGCCACGCCAAACAGGACAGCGGCCAGCCGACGGCTCAGCGGATTGTGCAGGATGAAGTTTGCCAAGCCCGGCGCGAAGCTGCCTGCCCGGCCCATCAGTTCATTGCGTCCCAGGAGCCGGTTGCGCAAGGAGAGACCCTGCGTTGCCACCATGCGGGCGCGGGCGCGGGCGTTGATTTCGGCGATTCGCACGCCGGTTGGACAGACTTCATTGCAGACCCGGCAGCCGGAGCAGTAGTCCACCGAAGCGTCGGGCGAGTGCCCTGCGCCAGGTGCCCCTGAATTGGGGTCAGCGGCGGCCTCGGAAAGGGGAAGTCCGATTTCGCGGAATCGTTCCGACTGGGGCGCGGCGTACTTGGGTCCGGGGAAGCTGTCGGTAACTTCGGACACAGGGCAGTAGCTGGTGCAGATATTGCACTTGATACAAGCGTCCAGGGTCATTCCGACTGAATTCAGAGAAACGGTTTGCATAGGATCGGTGCTGGTGGTTAGCGTCAGGCGGCCACTACAGGCCAGTATTGTTACAGGCCACTGGCCACAGCGGTTGCCGCGGCGTAGCCAGTAGCTAATGCGATTCCTTCACGGCTGCGCTCGCGGATCGGATCGGTGTGGGCGAGGACCGCGCCTGCGGCCCACAGATTATCGTAGACTGGCGCGCCGGCCTGGTCGAGCGGACGAAAGCGGGCGTCAACGGAAACACCGCCCTGGAAGACCGGATGGCCCTGCCGGTCCAGGAAGAGAGGGCGCAACCATTGAGATCGTGTCTGCGGTGCTGACAGAGGCAGGTTGAAAACGGTCTCCTCCACGCGGCCGCAGCGGTCGCCGCGGATGCCACCGCCGAGGATACCGCCGGTTGCCAGCATGTAGTTGTGCGCCCTGTGGCGAAGAGGACGGCTTCCAGTCTCGGTTTCTATCCATTCAATGCGCCGATTGGTTGCGCCGACCCCGCAAACTTCCATGCCGATTTCAACGCGAACGCCCAAACGGGCTAGTTGGGCGCGCAGCGTCGTGTCCAGACGCATTCCTGGCACGCTGGGAGGCAGTGTGGGAATCTCGAATACGGCAAGGCCCGCTCGCGGTCCGTCGTGTGACTGGGAAGTTCGACTGCCTCGATCGACAATTGTCTCATGCAGTTGGGTAAGGAGGCGTGTGTGAGCGCTCAGCCCCAGCACGGCAGGGAGGCCCACCCGTTCACCTGCCTCGACTACGTCTACCACCATTTTTGCCAGCTGTGCCTGTGCGGCAGGCTGATCCAGCATCCGGGCCACCTGCAGAGGGCTGTTATCACTGCGCCTGGTCAGTGGACTGAGGGCCACGGTTGCGCTGCGAGCGCGGTGGCCCTGCTTTTGCAGGTTTTCGGCGATCAGCGCCGGATAGAAATCAGGCATACCTTCAAGGCCGACTATTACCAAAGGCTGTTCATCCTCTAAATTGCCGGCCAGTTGTGCCGCCGGCGCAAGGTAGACCGGTCGCGCCGCGCCTACCGGTGAAATGAGCTGGCAGTTTTGCCCCGGAGTGGCGTCACGGACATATCCGTCAGGCTCAAGATTATGCGGGGTCTGTTCCTCAGACGCGCTGGCAACTGGCAGATTCATGTTGGCGTGGGCGCGTTCGTACGGCAGGCCGGCTGCGACGGTAAGCCGTTGAAAACTGCCCAGTGCCTTCGTAATCGTCTCCTCGCCGAGCAGCCGGTAGGGATGCGAGGACGGCAGTGCGGGAAGGGCATGCATCCAGTTCGTGACCGGTTCTTCAACATCAGGTAGATAGCCCAGAAGATCAATTGTTCCCGCATGCCAGTGTGTTGCCCCCATGCCCTTGGCGATCACCCGCACCCGCAGACCGGCGCGGGCAGCCGTATAGGCGGCAAAGAGGCCGGTCAGGCCGGCGCCGATGATGAGAAGATCGAGCATGCGTGAAGACTGTTTTTCATTAGGAGTTTCCGGCATTTGGAATCACAACCGTGCGGCACTCGCGGCGGTCCAGGTTTTCATTTCCTTTTCGAACGAAACTACTAAGCCATATATAGTGTCTGTCTTGACCAGCCCTTTATCCCGGCCGCCATTCAGGCTATCTGATCGCATATTCGGTTGGCGGCAGCCAGGTTGCTGGAGCCGCACCGCTGGAATGCGCACACAAGGTCGGTGAGGGATGGTTTTGTAGGGGGGCGTTGCGGGGGCGCAGCCCCTGCACAAGGGAGGGCCGAAGGCCCGACCGCCCATATAATAGTAAAGAGTTGAGAGAGCACCTTTGCTCGCCTCATTCCAGATCGCAGATTAGTTGCGCCTGAGTAGTTTCTTTCGAACGAAGTATCTCAAGTACTGTGTCCGAGAATCAAGAATTGGAGCGATAGAAGGACGAGAGCGGGCTTTCCCTGTCATCGACCGGCAGATGATCGGCATTCAGAATACTCAGATAAATCAGTTCGTCCAGTCTCTCCTGGCGTAGTTGCTGTCCCCACAGGATCGGCGTGACGCCCTTCCAGCGTTCCTGCAGAAAGTCCCGCAAGAGCAGATTCGGCTCGGAAAGTTCCGCCTGCGGGTCGATGGCGGCTGAGCGCTGGGGCGCGTTGGGAACAAGAGTGTGGGAGGGAGACGACGCCGGGCTATTGTCGGCGTCTTCTGCAACGGAGCCGTCGTTGTGATGATGGGCCGGAGATTGCATATGGGCCACCTCCCATTCTCCGGCTACGGGCGGGTTATCGGCGGCACGCATTTCGTGCAGGATGCCAACTGCGCGATAGGTGCAAAATCCCCCCTGACAGGGCCCCATGCCAAGGCGTACGTCGCGGCGCAGATCGTCCAGTGTGACGGTCGGGTTGCGTTGCGCAGCGCCTTCCAACATCGAACGGGTGACGAGCTCACACTCGCAGATCAGTTCCGTTTGCAGCTCTTCCTCTTCGATTTCATTGAGTCTGTGACCGAGCCAGTAGTGGCCCTGTTCGACACCCGGCACGGTTGTCTCCGCAGTACGGCAAGGGCGTGAGACACTTAACTGCGCGCAGGCGGCGTCGACTGCTGATTCAGCCATCAGGCGGAACGTCGTCCATTTGCCGCCGGTGATGGTGAGGAAACCGCTGACACCGTCGCGCTGCTGGTGGTCGAGCAGTGCCAGGGCGCGGGTCGCGTCGCGGCTCTCCTGCGGTGATTCCTGCTCGTGCAGCTGCGTAGACCGGGACGCATTGCGGCTGTGAGCCGGCTCTTCCGGCGTAGGCGGTTCCTGGTAGAGAGGGCGAACGCCGGCCCAGGCGCGCAATATACGGCAACTGCTGAGGCCGGGCACCAGTTTGTCGCCTTCGGTCAGCATCAAGTCAACTTCCCACTGCTCAATCGGCAGATTTTCGGGATCGGCCACCTGCTCGTCGGTCGTGCCGATGACACTGACGGTGTGAATCGGCACGAGAATATCGCCGTCACTGGGCATTTTGCAGCGGTTGATGACCGTGTTTGTCAGACGGCGGTTGGTCGCGAGCATTACGCCTTTGCCCAGGATCATCCTTACATCTATACCTGCCAGCGCGGCGACCTTGCCGGACCATGCGCCAGCGGCGTTAATTACGAGGTCGGCTTCAATCCGCAGATTTTCGCCTGAAACGGCATCGAGAACGGTGGCGCCGGACACTGCCCGATTGCCGTCGCCGCCGGAAAGATGGAGACCCGTGACCTCGTGATAAGGAAGAAGGAGTGCGCCGGCCTGGCGCGCGGCCTGGGCAGTGGCGTGGGTGGCGAGGAAGCTGTCGGCGGCCGCGTCGGCCAGTTCGAAGACGCGACTGATGCGGGGATTCAGCAGAGGCTCACGCCGCAAAGCCGACACAGTGGGAATCTCGGTGCAGGGAATGTTGAGGCGACGGCAGGCGGCCGCGAAACGATCGGGGTAATCGTCCTCATCTTCGGGCGTAACGACGAAGAATCCGCCGGTGTCTTCGATGCAGTGGGTGTGAGTACGGCGCAAGATGCGGTTTTCGCTGTTACATTCGACGGCGCTGTCGACATCTTTCAACACGTATCGTGCGCCGCTGTGCAGCAGGCCGTGGTATCGCCCGGTGGTGCCGTGGGTCAGGTCGCGTTTTTCGACGAGGACGGTGCGAAAACCGCGCAGTGCGGCATCCCAGGCAACACCGGCGCCGGTTGCGCCGCCGCCGATCACAAGGATTTCCGTTTGCATCCGTTTCATCGGGGACTATCCAAAGTCGTGGAGAAGTTGGTGGACCTCCTGGGCGCGGCTGCATTTAAGCGCTTTGGCGGCGAGCATCCTGGCCGAATCCATGTCCACGCGCCTGATGGCGGATTTGACCAGGGGAACGGCGGGGCCGGCGACGCTGATTTCATTCAACCCCAAGCCAAGCAGCAGGGGCTGCACAGACGGGTCTCCACCGACTTCACCACAGATGGCGACGGAGATTCCGTTGGCTCGGCCCGCCTCGCAGGTCAGGGCAATCAGGCGCAGGACAGAAGGGTCAAGCGGGGTTGCGAGTGTGGCGACAGCGCTGTTGACGCGGTCGGCGGCAAGCGTATATTGGGCCAAATCGTTGGTGCCGATACTGAGAAAATCGACCTGCGGCGCGAGGTGATGCGCCAGGAGAGCGGCTGACGGCACTTCGATCAGGACGCCTATTTCCAAGGTGCCGAGTTGTTGACGGCAATGCTGGTAGCCGGGAATCTCGTCAAGCAGGTCCAACGTCTGTTGAACTTCGTTCACTTTCGAAATCATGGGGATGAGAATTCGAATGCGTGAAACGGGGGATACGTTGTGCGCCAGTTCGACCAATGCCCGGGCCTGATCGATGAGCATTTGGGGGTGGCGAAGCAGCAGGCGGATGCCGCGCACGCCGAGGAAGGGGTTGGCTTCGGCGGGTTGCTGCAGGTAGGAAACCGGCTTGTCGCCGCCGATGTCAAGTAATCGTACGGTCAGAGAATGGCTGTTGGTGTATGAATGCACATCCTGGTAGGCATCCAGCTGCTCGGAAATGGTAGGTGGGCTGGTACGGTGCTGAAACAGGTTTTCAGTGCGCAGGAGACCGATGCCCTCGGCGCCGTTGGTGTGGATGTGCAGGAGATCTTCGCGGCTGTTGACGTTAACGCGTACGGGAATGCGTTCGCCGTCCGGAGTGAGTGCAGGCTCATGGGAATGCGAGAGCGCCTCGGCCTGAAAGCGCCGCAGCCGCGACCTGGTCAGTTCATATTGTTCGAGCGTCTCCTCATCCGGGTCCACGAGGAGACGGCCACGGATTCCATCGACCACGCCGAACATACCGCTGTGCAGCTGCAGAATCTCCGCCCCGGCGCTGCAGACGAGAGGAATGCCCAGACTGCGGGCCAGAATGGCGGTGTGGGCGGTGGGTGTGCTGGCGGCCAATGCGATGCCTACAACGTGCGCCTGGTCAAGATGGGTGGTATCGAAGGGGGTCAAGTCCTCGGCAACCAGGATGGTGCCATTGGGCAGTGGATTCAACTGGCGGGCGGAAGTTATGCCCCCCAGGCGGTAGACAAGGCGCTGACCTACATCGCGGATGTCGGTGGCGCGGCTGGCGAAGTACTGGTCGCTGAGGTCCTGGAAGAGTTTGACCAGTTGCCCCGTCGCCTGCCGGGTGGCACTGGTAGCGTCGGAACCGGAGTCGATGGCGGCGCGCACTGCGTCGGTCAAGGTGCTGTCATGGAGGATCTCGCGGTGAACGAGGAAGATCTCGGCAGTTGCTGTCTGCCCAATCTGGGCGAGGCGTGCCAATTCCTCATCTACGAGCAGGCGGGCCGCCAGAAAGCGCTCCCACTCCTCTTCGGGGTCGCCGACAGGCGGCGCGGGCGTCCCGCCTGAATCGTCGGCGGGGACCGGGGAGTATTTGTATAGGTTGCCGATGCCGACCCCGGGTGCTGCTGAGGGGCCGTGAAAAAGCTGCTGCACAGGTTTTCTCGCTGGATTCAGAAGAGTGAGCAGAGCGCCTCGATGGCTGCGTCAGCGTCCGGGCCGGTTGCGGCCAGTTGCAGGCTGTGCCCCTGGCGGGCCTGGAGCTGCAGCAGTTGGAGAATACTTTTCAAATCGACGGCAATGCTGTTCCGGCTGAGGTTGGAGGCTGTAATCTCCGACTGAAACTGGCTGGCAGTGCGCACGACATCTCTACCGGAGCGCAGATGAAGGCCGCGGGGATCACTGACAGTGACCACGACACTTTTGGAAAGTTGATGCGGCGGCTCCAACTGTGAAGAACGAGCGTCGGGGGGAGAGGAGTGGGAGTTGCTGCTATTTCCACCCTCCTGGTGCGGCTCATTCCTCTCTATTTTCCCCTCGAGAGGGGAGAAAGGTGAAGATTGATTCTCCATCTCAGAATTCCAAGGTTACGATACCTGGTTTAGTTCAGCTGGTGTTTGCCAGTTTCGGCGCCGATAGCGCGGCCTCGGCGACTCTGTTCACTGCTTGCAAAGGCTCACCCAGGCTGGCATGAAGTGCGGCGACGATTGCACCCTCCACCAACGGCGCATTGCTCAGGAGACAGTTCTGCCGCTGCTGCTCCGGTAACATTTCCAGCGCGATTTCCGCCGACATAACGGCGCTGCCGAGATCCATCAACACCAATACACCGTCATCACACCAGACTTCCTCAATAGCGGAAAGTATCTTGAAGGCGTCGGTGCCAAA
>MKWU01000993.1_pt1 | contig 52008 bp, 48 predicted proteins | sample 809101 | NCBI WGS metagenome assembly MKWU01 (sample SAMN05860141, study PRJNA318959) | sponge metagenome | host: Aplysina aerophoba | place: Slovenia: Piran, Adriatic Sea, Gulf of Piran | collected 2013-05-07 | reverse complement strand
CCGCGTGATCGCCGCCGTCAACGTCGTCTTGCCGTGGTCGATGTGCCCGATCGTGCCCACGTTCACGTGCGGCTTCGAACGATCAAATTTTTCCTTTGCCATCTTCGTCTGTCCTCGTTGCGATGCGTGTCGAGGGCCGGTAAAAACATCCAAGCCAGCGTCTGGTGGACGGGGAAGGATTCGAACCTTCGTAGGGCGTAGCCCGACAGATTTACAGTCTGTTGCCTTTAACCGCTCGGCCACCCGTCCGGTAAACGATGCGTCGGTCCGCGTCCCTCGTGGAATCGTATGGGCACCAAGCCAACAAAGCCGACAGTTTCACGCCACCAAAGGCCAGACACGAAACCGCCACGCTCGATGGGCGGTGCGACAACTTGGTTCATAATAGCTCATCGTTTCGAGCGCCCGCAAGGGAGATTGGCGCTCCTCATTCGATCGCGCTCCCTTGGGGATCTGGCCCGGGAGACAGACGGTCCGGCCCATTCTCCACGACCTAGCGGCTCTTGCCGGTCGTCTGCTGACGAAACTGGAAGGCTCTCAGCCCATGGGCCGTTTTCGCGCATGCTCTCTCGAGCCTGTCCGGTAGAGTCGAGCAGGGCTCTCCGCACAACGAGCCCGTGCGCTTCGGCGTGGTCCGACGATCTGCTCTAGAATCGGTCTGGCCGGAAAGCCGAAACCCCAGCTCTGATCCACCGCTCCAACGGGTTCCGGTGGGGGCGCCCGTTCAGACGGCACGTCCGTTCCGATTGGGCCTCAGCTCGCTCAATCTTTCAGCGAATCCAAGCGATCCCGGAGCCGTTCTGCCAACTCCGCGACCAGCGACGGGTTCGACGTGGCGAGGTTCTTGGTTTCCTTTTCGGGTGTCGTGTGATCGTACAACTCTGCATAGCCGTCGTCGTGGAGGATCAACCGATGTGTCTTGGTTCGGATGGTCTGGGCATTCCGACCGTAGGAAATCGCCGGATGGCCGCTGGCATCCGGATCCTCCAGCAAGGGGCGCAGCGAGATCCCATGAACGAAGTCAGGGCTTGGCAGCCCGGCCAGCTCGCACAGCGTCGGGAATACATCGAGGCTTTCTACGATCGCCTCAGTCGACGCGCCCGGCTTCTGGATGCCGCGATGAGAAATGACCAGGGGCGATCGCAAGGATTCCTCGAAGAGCGTATGTTTGCCCCAAATCGCGTGTTCACCCAGGTGCCACCCGTGGTCCCCCCATAGAATCACAATCGTATTCTCGGCAGCTCCAGTTCGCTCTAGATGCTCAACGAGACGGCCCACCTGCGCATCCGCGTAGGTCACACAGGCCGCGTAGTGCTTACGGACCTCCAGTGCGAATTCAGCGTCCTTGTTTGGGTCGCGATTCCATCGGTTGTACTTCATGAACTCAGCCGAGGCATGCCAAGTCGTCCTTCCGTTGGGTTTCGTCGGATGCGGAATGGGCGGCAACTGGGTGTCAGCGTACGACTTGAGATACTTCAGCGGAGCGCCAAATGGCAGGTGTGGCCGCAGGATACCGACTGCGAGAAAAAATGGCCTCTCCGAATCCGAGGACAATTCGTCCAGTTGCCTCAGAGCGTCCTCGATCGACACCCCGTCCGGATAGATCGTATCGGGCCCTTCCTCGACTTGGAACACGTCCATGTCACCGGCATCGACTCGAATCTCCCCGTTCGCCAGACCGTGCATCCAGCCTCGTGGATGTTGCCATGGCCCGGCAGCGAGCAGATGGCGGTCCCACGAGTTCGGCATTTCGGGCTGGAGCGGGTCGTCCCAATCCGTCCCACCCAGCCCCCCAGGGTGATGGGAAACCTTCCCCACCGAGACAGCCGTGTACCCATGTTCCCGAAACCAGGCGGGCATGCTCGGCGGTGCCGAGCCAGGATCGTCGTTGATTCGCGCAGCTCGCTGAAACAACGCCGCATTGCTGGCTCCACCGTAGCGTCCCGTCAGCAGCGTGTAGCGCGATGCGCCGCAGGTCGGCGCTTGAACGTAGTGGCTGCGGAAGACTCTTCCTGACGACGACAGGCGATCGATGTTTGGCGAACGGATGTACGAAGCGCCGAACGACGCCAACTCGGGGCGCAAGTCATCGACCGCAATCAACAGGATGTTCGGCCTGGTGTCCAAAGCGGCCTCGGGAGCGGCAGAACAGGAGAACGCGGTAGCGGCAAAAAGGGAAACCAGGATCCTCATGTGATCATTTCTCCTTGAGGAATGGCGCCAACGCCTTGCCTAGCGTTCCCAACGGACTCAACAATTGACTGGGACCGCAGGGTTGCATCATTCGTTCGGATCGCAACGGTCGCCGTAGAGCTCACTTCCCCTAGCGCAATCCCTTCGCCGACAGCCACAGCAGACCTCCGGCAGTCTAGCCTTGCGGGCCCGAATCCGGCGCTATAGAACTTAGGATTTCGAGCAGAATGTCGTCCTCTGTTCTCCCGTCGGCGTGGGCGTCGAAATTCAGGATGATGCGGTGGCGCAGGGCTGGCAGCGCCAATTCGCGTACGTCGTCTTGGCTCATATACAGGCGTCCATCCATCAGAGCCCTAACGCGGCCGCAGAGTACCAAGGCCTGGGCGCCTCGCGGCGAGCTGCCATAGCGGATGTATTTCCTTGCCAATCCGGTTTGCGAGCCGGGGTTCGGCTGAGTCGCCAGGACAACATTGATCGCGAAGTCACGCACGTGCGGAGCTACCAGTACTCTCGAGGCGATCGCCCGCAGTTCGAGAATCTGGTCTCTATTCAGAGCGGCCACGATGCCCGGATTTGAAGCGGCTGCCGTACGGTCAATGATTGCAGTGAGTTCGTCGCGCTCCGGGTACTCGACGAGGATCTTGAGAAGAAACCTGTCCAGTTGCGCCTCAGGCAAGGGGTACGTCCCTTCCATTTCGAGCGGATTCTGAGTGGCCATCACAAGAAACGGTTCGTCGAGATTGTGTGTCTCGGTACCGCTCGTCACGGTCTTTTCCTGCATCGCCTCAAGCAGTGCCGACTGGGTGCGCGGCGTGGCTCGATTGATCTCATCCGCAAGTAACAAGTGCGCGAAAATCGGCCCACGTTCGAACCGTAAGCGTTTTGCGCCCGATTCGTGCGAATCCATCACAATGCTCCCGAGAATATCGGCCGGCATCAAATCCGGCGTGAACTGGATCCGCGAGTAGTCCAAGTGGAGAGCCTGCCCCAATGCTCTCAGAAGCGTCGTCTTGCCGAGTCCCGGCACGCCCTCGAGCAGGACATGCCCACCCGCAAGCAGGGCGTTGAGGACGCCATCAACGACGGCCTCCTGGCCAACAATCACCTTGCGGATCTCAGCTCGGACCCTGTCAATCTGCTCTGTGGCGGATTGCATTATCGATTCGGTAGCAACCATCTATTCCTTGTTCCCTCGCAGTGTCTCGAAGTAATTCTTGATGTAGGTTCGGAATGCGGCCGGGACTTCGTCTCGACTGATGGCGCTCCCCGTGTCGGCATGGCTGGTAAAACGCTGATTGTACGGCACTCCGGCTGACGGCTCGGCCAGACGGGTTTCGATCGTGACCTCGCCCTTCATCTTTTCCGCACGTTCCATGTAAAGGTTCTCGAGTTCTCCGAACACCTCGACCTGCTCCGCCTCCACGAATTCCTTGGAACCGTCACTCGTACCAGCTGCGGACGCGTCCTCTCCGCTCCTCTGATTGCCACTGCTGTCCTCTCCGCTGGTATTGCCAGCCGATGCAGCCTCTCCAGCCGTGTCCCCGGGCTCCCCGCCCTCCATACTTGCGTCGCCGGACTCAGCGGCTGCCTCTTGGTCGGCGGAACCTGTCTCGGACGGGTTCCCGGAGGAGGAGGCTTCCTCGCTGGTACCGCTCCCCTGCTCCTGCCCCTGCTCGGAACTCGCGCTCTCCACCGCAGCCATGTCCAAGGTCTCCAGCATGTTTGAGAAGGCCTGCTTGAGCTTATCAAGCAGGCTCTGCGCTTCTTCGCTCCATTCGGTCCCGTCAGTATCCGTGGGCAGGTCTCCCAAGTCCTGCTCTCCGAGCGTCGGATCGTCGGTTTCGTGCGCTAGCACCGAGGCTTCCTGTGACAAGCCCTCTGCCTCCAGGTCCTCCAGCGGCAGCGTGATCAGCCCCTCGACCTCTGGGAGACCCGCTTCATCCTGTTCGGAAGGCTCGTAAGGCTCCTCAGGCAATGATTCGACAAGAGATTCCGTCGCGCTCTCGCGATTGCGGCCGAGTGCCTGACTCTCAAGCTCGGCATCGGGCAGAGTCTGCTCGTCGATCGCCACCGGGCTCAACTGCTGGCTATCGGGAGATGGCACCCGGGAATCAAACCACGAACTGAACAAGAGCGTCGCGAGAGGCGGTTCGAACGACAGCTCCGTCTGGACTGACGCTCGAAGCCCGAAGAGCACCAAAGCGCCTGCGAACAGCCAGACACTCGTCCGCTGGGAACGGGTGGCGATCTTCGGAAAACTTGATCGGGGGTCAACTTGGTGCGCGGCCCCCGCCGCATGCGTGTATTGCAAGTCGACGATGCGTCCAGAGATGCGCTCCCGCGAGACGGACCGGAAATAGTACGCTGTTGCAAGTTGGTCCGATAAACCCTCCCGCCTGTCGATCTGTTGGGCTATCTCGTACGCAGTCGGCCGATCCGAACGCCATCGCTCCAGGGCCATCCATACACCGAACATGGCGGTCAGCACGGCCAAGGCGGCAGGGACGTAGCGGGTCCCCAGCAGGAATAGCAGACAGACTCCGCCCAAGGCTACTGCCAGGGCGAAGAAAGTCTCACGTCTTCGTCGATGGCTGGAAACCCTCGATTGGCAGACACGAACTAAGGTCTCAACGGGACCTGGACTCAAGTTTGGTGCGGGCATGGGCCGCGGAAACCGAATTAAAACACAATTATAGGTAGTTTGTTGGAGCATTAGCCATCCGATTTCAGTTGATCGACAGTCCTCATACCATCGGCAAATCGACTGGTTCGCAGCATGACGAACCGTTCCCCTCCCGCAAGGCGCTCAGCAGTGGTACGGGTGAAGTTGGGTCGCCGCTTGTCGACAAACCTCGGAAAGGGGATGTCGACAGCCATGGGGCCGCAGGGACGCTCTACAGTGCCAAGCATGACGAATGGGAAATGAATCCAACGGCGCAAAGACACCCTCCACGAGGATTCGCACCACGCTCGGTGACTGTGCGCAGCCGGCACGGAACAAAGCCGATCCTGCGTGCTGATGGTGTGCCGACAACCCTTATCCCGAAATTGGTGCCGGCCGTGCTTCCAGCCAGGGTGCGCGTCGGACTGGTGTAGAGTTGTTTCTGCGATGCATAGGGTCGGCAGCGGCGACTTCGCGCGAATGTCTCCAATCACTGCCTTTCCGGGCCCCGCTTTCGAGGCTTGGAGCTGAAATGACACCCTTCAGGTCCTTGTACTTTGTCACGGCCATTGCGACCGTCACCCTCGGCTTGACGGCAGTCCGTGTCGCCGCCCAGCCATCGCTCCCAGACGCAATGGCGGCCCTCCGCTCTGGAGACGCCGCCCGAGCTGCCGAGATTGCCACCGAGTGGCTCGAGCACCAAGGCGACAGTGCGGGGCATGCCCACTGGGTCCGGGGGAAGGCCCGTGAGGAGCTTGGGGACTTCGCCGGAGCGATTGATGACTACCGATTCGTTACTCGCGTAGTGCCCAATGAGCCGGGAGTCTTGTTAGCGCTCGGAGCTGCCAGCTTCAAGAACGCAGAAATGGAACGATCTATTTCCGCATTCGACTCTGCTGCAAGGCTAGACCGCGGGCTCGAAGCTCGGCTTTGGCAGCGGGGCATCGCGCACTACTATGCCCGGCAGTTCACGGACGGTGCCCGCCAGTTTGAGATTCATCGCACGGTAAATCCCGAGGATGTCGAAAACTCCGTGTGGCACTTCCTGTGCGTTGCGGCATCGGACGGCGCCGAAGCGGCTCGTTCCGGCTTGATTCCCGTCAGCCACGACAGACGCTCGCCAATGATGGAGATCCTATCTCTGTTTCGAGGCGAGAGTGACCCCTCGAAGGTTCTGGATGCGGCGGAAAAAGCAAGCGGCAACGAACAAGCTTCACCGCCCATGTTCTATGCGCACCTCTACTTGGGCCTCTACTACGAGGCGATTGGCGAACCGGCAGTGTCGGCTGAACATATTGGGAAGGCGGTTGGATTCGACCTGCCGCACGACTACATGTGGCAGGTCGCCAGGGTCCATAGGAAACTGCGTGCAGACACAGAGTGACTGATCCCTTCGTCCCGAAGGGGTCGGTCGCCGGAACGGGCCTGGGCCCAGTCGAGACCAACCGGGCGGCCGTCCTGCAGCGCGGGGCGGCCACCGACAGTAATCCGCCTGCTCCGCTAGCACGATCGGAACCAATCGACGGACCTGGAAGCATCCCGGTTCGCCCAAACGTCCGTGTTGCTCAACTCGCGGGCAGCTAGCTCCGGTGCTCCATCAACTACACTGTGACTTCACAGGCTTGGGCCTGTCGAGAAACCCGGGGGAATGAGCCGGTCCGACCTCAGCCGAGAGCGCCCCGATTCCACTGCCCCGACCGAACCTGCCTCGAATGTTGTCTTCGAAGCAGAGGGCGTAACCAAGGTCTACACGATGGGCGAGATTCAGGTCCACGCTCTCCGGGGCGTCGACTTTCGCATCTACAGCTCGGAGTTCCTTGTCCTGCTAGGGCCGTCAGGCAGTGGCAAATCGACCCTGCTGAACATCCTGGGCGGCCTTGATGTGCCCACGGATGGTCGCGTCACTTATCGCATGCAGAACCTGAGCGGAGCCGACGATGCCGTGCGGACGGACTATCGACGTCGGCACGTCGGCTTCGTATTTCAGTTCTACAACCTGATTCCCAGCCTGACTGCCAAGGAGAACGTCGCGCTGGTGACCGAGATAGCAGAGGATCCGCTTCCGCCCGAGGACGCGCTTAGCATCGTAGGCTTGGCCGACCGCATGAATCACTTCCCCGCTCAGATGTCGGGCGGCGAACAGCAGCGCGTTGCGATCGCCCGGGCCATTGCGAAACGCCCCGATGTCCTGCTCTGCGACGAGCCGACCGGAGCTCTTGATATATCAACAGGCATCTTGGTGCTCGAAGCGATCGAGCGAATCAATCGCGAGCTCGGCACGGCGACTGCCGTGATTACGCACAACGCTGCCGTGGCGGGAATGGCGGACCGTGTGATCCAGCTCCTGGATGGTCGGATCGTCTCCGAGCGATCCAACGATCACAAGAGTCCCGCCAAGGAACTTAGTTGGTAGCCCATGCTGGCAATCAACCGCAAGCTGTTCCGAGACCTCTGGCGCATCAAGGGTCAGGGCATAGCCATCAGCATGGTGATCTCCGTTGGAGTACTGATGTTCATCATGTACTTCAGCGCGTTTGACTCGCTTCAACTAACCCGTCGCGCCTACTACGAACGGCAGCGGTTCGCTCATGTCTTTGCGTCTCTCAAACGCGCTCCGATACTGCTTCAGAATCGGATCGCAGCAATTCCCGGTGTTTCGCAAGCCGAGACGCGGGTGGTCGTCGACGTAGCGCTCGACGTGGACGGCATGGACGAGCCAGCCACCGGTAGGCTCGTCTCGATCCCCGACCGGCGACGGGAGATCCTCAACGACATTGTCTTAAGTAGTGGCCGCTACATCGATTCGGGTCGTCCGGACGAAGTGATCGCTAGCGAGGGATTTGCGAACGCCCATGGACTGCGACCGGGGGATTCGCTGCACGCAGTCCTCAATGGGCGAAGACGCAGGTTGGAAATCGTCGGCATCGGACTCTCTCCTGAGTTCATTTACACAATTCGGCCGGGAGAGCTCATTCCCGACGATAAGCGGTTCGGTGTCTTTTGGATGGAGCGCAGAGCGCTGGCAGCAGCCTTCGATATGGAGGGCGGATTCAACGATGTCGCCCTCCTTCTCATGCCAGAGGCACGATCCGAGGCTGTGATCCAGGAACTGGACGACCTGTTGCGCCCCTACGGCGGCTGGGGAGCTATTCCCAGGGATCTCCAACTGTCCCACTGGTCGGTCGAGCAAGAACTGAGCGGATTGCAAGGCGCCGGCCTGATTGTGCCATTGATCTTCCTGGCCGTCGCAGCCTTTCTGCTGCACATTGTTCTCGGTCGCATCGTGGCTGTGCAACGCGAGCAAATCGCTACGCTCAAGGCGCTCGGGTACCCGAACCGGCACATCGCCCTCCACTACGTCTATTGGGCGCTCGCTATCAGCCTGACCGGAACGCTCGCGGGAACTGCCGGCGGCGCATTCCTGGGACGTCACATGCTCGGCATGTACAACGAGTTCTTTCGCTTCCCTGCGCTCGAGCACCGACTGCAGCCCGACGTTGTTGCCGCCGCGATCGGTATCGGAATCCTCGCAGCGATTCTAGGTGCAATTTCCTCGGTCCGGCGCGCGGTTCGCCTCCAACCTGCCGAAGCCATGCGGCCGCAGGCCCCACCAACTTACAGAACGAGCCTTGCCGAGCGTCTGGGGCTTCAGGGATTGCTCTCCCAGCCCTCGCGCATTATCCTGCGCAACATCGAGCGCCAACCAGGACGGACGATGATCGGGATTGGGGGCATTGCGTGCTCGCTGGCAATCTTGATCGCCGGGCTCTTCTCGGTGGATTCATTGGAACTGATGATGGACGTTCAGTTTCGCCTGGCTCAGCGACACGATGTCCAGGTGTCATTCGCCGAGCCCGTTTCTCCGGGCGGGATCCATGCCCTACAGCGCCTGCCTGGAGTGATGGCGTCGGAGCCCGTTCGCAGCGCCCCGGTCCGACTTCGGTCCGGATCCCGGACGCGCCAACTCGCAATCACCGGACTGCCCGAAACAGGAGAGCTTTTTCGGGTGATCGACGTCCGGGCAATGGAGCAAGTCCAGATGCCACCAGACGGCATTGTGGTCTCGGCTCGACTTGCTCAAATCTTGGACGTCTCACCCGGCAGCCCGCTAACTGTGGAGGTTCTGGTCGGAAAGCGAGCGATCCGCAATACTGTCGTCACTGGAGTAGTTGAGCAATACATGGGGCTTTCCGCCTACATGGAAATCGATGCCATGCGGCGACTACTGGGGGAGGGGGCGACTCTCTCTGGAGGGTATCTGAAGGTCGACTCCGTCTTTCTTCCCCAACTGTTCCAGCAGGTCAAGGAGACGCCGACAATTGCCGGTAGCACCATGAGGGAAGCGGCTCTGACGGCATTTCGAGACACGTTCGCCGAGAACATCGGGATCATGATTTTCTTCAACGTGGTGTTCGCATCGATTATCGCTTTCGGAGTCGTCTACAACGCCGCGAGGGTCTCGCTGGCAGAGCGCAGTCGGGAACTGGCAAGCTTGCGGGTCATGGGGTTCACTCGGGCCGAGATCTCGGCAATACTGCTTGGCGAACTAGGCGTATTAACCCTCCTTGCGCTACCGTTGGGGATGGTACTGGGCTATGGCCTCTCTGTCTCCATCGTGACCATGCTGGAATCGGAGCTGTACGCGATCCCGCTCGCGGCAACCCCGAGGACCTACGCATTCTGTACCCTCGCGATTCTCGGCGCAAGCGCCATTTCCGGGCTTCTGGTCCGGCGCAAACTGGATCACCTCGACCTCCTGGAAGTCCTCAAGGCCAAGGAATAGGACATGAAGATCCGACCAACGCGGATTCTGGTCTGGCTGATCGTTGCCGCCGCGGCTGCGGGATTCTACTTCGCGTTTCAGCCGCAGCCTCAAGAGGCGGATTTCGGTCAGGCCGCGCGAGGCCGATTGATCGTTACGCTCGACGAAGAGGGTGAGACCAGGGTGCGAGACCGCTACGTGGTTTCCGCCCCTTTGCTGGGCAAGGTGTTGAGAATCGAACTCGAGCCTGGTGACAGAGTCCAGGCAGGCTCAACCGTTCTGGCGCGATTCCAACCCACCGATCCAGAGTTCCTGGACGAGAGAGCTCTGGCGGAAGCCGAAGCCAACGTCAAGACGAGCGAAGCGGCGGTGAACCGGACACGTGTTGACCTCTCCAGGGCCTTGGCGGAGGAGGAACACGCTACAAGCGAGCTGCGACGTTACCAGCGGCTCCACCAAGACGGCTTGCTCGCTGACGACAGAATGGAGGCAGTTCGTCTGCGCAAGCAGACTGCCGACGAGACCGTGCGCGCCGCCGAGTCATCCATCGCCGTAGCACAAGCCGAACTCGAGAGATCTCGCACTGCCCTGATTCGCGTCGACGCCGCCCGCCACGAACAACGCGCCATTGACCTGAAATCCCCGATCAACGGTGTTGTGCTGCGACGCCTTCGAGAAAGCACATCGGTCGTGCCAGCCGGGGAACCGCTCCTCGAGATCGCCGACCCGGAAAAGCTCGAGATTGTCTCCGACATGCTCTCGACGGATGCAGTTCGGATCCGTCCAGGCCACCAGGTCCTGATCGAGCAATGGGGCGGTGACCGCACCCTGACCGGCAGGGTCCGTAAGGTCGAACCGTTCGGCTTCACAAAAATCTCAGCGCTGGGAGTCGAAGAGCAACGGGTCAACGTGATCGTTGACTTCGAGGACGTTCGAGAAGCTTGGGAGGCGCTTGGTGACGGCTACCGGGTCGAGATCCGGGTGGTGATATGGGAGGAAGATGATGTCCTCAAGATTCCCTCCAGCAGCCTGTTCCGCCACGGCGAGAAATGGGCCGTCTACACGGTGGATTCACTGTCGTTAGCGACGCTTCAGGAGGTTGAAGTCGGCCAGCGCAATGCCCGGGAAGCGCAAGTGCTGAAAGGGCTGGCCGAGGGTGACCAGGTAATTGCCTACCCCAATGACCAGATCGAAGCGGGAGTCGAGGTCACTCCCCGTGGCCGTTGAACTGCAAGATGCAGCCGCGGCGTGACGCCCGGAAACCGCTGAGGCTTCAAAGGACTGCCCAGAGGCTGCCTCAAGCGTTTGCCCGGCCCCTTCGGCGGGCACCACCTGAAGACCGCCGACCGGATGTGCTGCCGGGAGCCTTCCAGCCCGGGTTCTCCTGCACGTTCACCCACACGTGGACATGCGGAGAACCGCGGAAATACCACACCATCGTGGGACTCTCGAGCTTCCAGACATCCCACACCCCGTCGTTACCCAGGTCTTCGTTCTGGTAGAAGGCCATTGTCAGGTTGTCCACGCCTCCTGCGCCCTCAATGAGGCTAAGCGCCTCCTCCTGATCGCGCTTGCGGAAAGGAGACAGTAGGTCAGCGAGGGTACGGCTCACCAACTCGCGCTGGTCGCGGGACATCTCGCTAACATGTAGGCCGTCCGGTTCCGCGGAGGGCTCTACGGTAAATACGCTTCGTTCGCGCGGTGCCCTCGGCTGCAGCGCCTCGGCTCGCTGGCGGCCGTCAAGCGCACTGAAGACTTCGTTGGCACGCTTTGCCTGGAACCAATACACGTTGTTGGGGTGCGTCGGGCTCTCGTAGAAACTCTCGCCCTCGTGCCCATAAAAGATCGGGCCCCCGAAGGCAGCCCCGTCCACGGAATCCCCGTCGCACCGGACGGTGCAATGTCGTCCCGTAATGACAAACTCAAACTCCCCTGAACCGGGTTCCCCGAATAGTGCGACCGATAGATTCCGTACGCTGCCAAAGTCGTCAGCAACATGCTTCTTCAACGAATCATGGAAATCGGGCGCGTGAAGGTCCATGAAGATCTCTTCGATCAACGCCTGTTGGTCGCGGGTGAAGAACCGACCCACTCTCGCGTTGGTGATGTGCCAGTTGTTCTCCACCCTCGACCGGAGTGGGTTGTCGAAGGGCAAGACTACGGTCTGTCGCTGGTGGTCCGTCAGGCTTTCATGGAGCTGCGCGACCAAGGTCTCCGGCTTCGGTTGGGAACCAAGCGTGGTTGCGGATGCCGCCAGTGCAGGCCCTCCCAAGCTGGCAGCGGCAAGAAACTGCCGACGATCGAAATTGCGAGTGGTGGCCATGGCTTCTGCTACTAATTGACCTGCATCCGGTACAGTCGGTTACACCTAGCGAATGAAGAATGCTGGCGTCATTCCCGCATCTCCCGAACGCTGAGTGAACCTATTGTCACGAAGCCCGCACAGGCCCGGAGAGTCGTCTCGCTAATCGGCCGACGAGCCATCCACATGATCAGTGATCCAGGTGACGATCCTCCCCGCGATGTCATCGTTGTTATCGTCCTGCATCATCAAATGGGTATTACCCGCAATTCCGATTTCGGGCAACACAAGCATATCGGCCGGCACGCCCCGCTTGGACAGGTTTTCCGCCGTGCTGCGGCAGGCTCCGAGCCTGCCGCTTTGCCCTCGTTCTTCGATGAAGTCCCCATAGACCGCCAGAAACGGGACACCTGCCTCGAAGAACGGATCCGCTGGATTACTCGGACAGCCGACCGGCTCGACAACCACGACACCTCGCACCAAGTCCGGCCTTTGCGCGGCCGCTTGCAAGCCAGTCCGACCAGCCCATGAGTGCAGGACGATCACAGCGGGACCAGCTCGCTCCAGCAGCTCGATGAAGTTCCCAAGTACTGGGTCTGGCGCATTCGGGTCGGCGGCCCTGGGTCGCCGGCGGCCGCTGCCGCCACCCACTCTAGGGTTCATCGCCGCGAGGAACTGATCTATGTTCTCAACTGGAAATCGGGTGTGCTCGTAGGGCGTTCCAGCTTCCGGCCCGAAGCCCCATCGAGTCCAGATCTGCCGATGGTTCCAGATCGCGAGATTCGGTTGTTCCGCGACGGCGAGCTCGCCAAGACGGGCTCGGTTGAAGGGGGCGATATCGAATCCGGAAATGCCAGTGTTCGGAACGTCGTACACATACGTCGTGAAGCCGTCTCTGGCAAAGAGCGTGGCCCATCCCTCGCGGCCGTCCGGGGTCGCGAGGAAGATATACGATGTTAGCCCGAGCCCCGGGTAGAGGACGATAGAAACGTCCCGTTTCTCGCTGGGAACGTAGTAGTGGACCATCGACTGCCCGGTGACCTGGACGGCCGGCTTCTCAGAGAGCGATGCGTTTCCGGCCTCGGTTCCGCCCGGAGCCCCATGCCCTCCGACAAAGAACACGCCCGCTTGCACCAGCTCGAGCGGCGGCGAATCGACCTGATCCGCCATCGCCAATGCACTCGTGGCGGCAAGGGTCATCAGGCAGAACTTGGGACGGTTCAACACGCCGATCCACCTATCCTCACATTTTGGTGCCGACTGCGACCACGCGGTTACCTGAACGAAGTCCTTGAAGACACCGCTCGAAGAGAATCAGCCACGGGCCGGCAGCCAGCCTAGCCAAAAGCTACGAGCAAGACATTGGATGCTATGAATCAAATGAGAGACGTTCTTCCCATAACAACGCGTGATTCCATGGAAGATTCAACAGATGAGAGAGATGGCTAATGCCGACTATCATCACAAATTGTCGAATATAGGCTCTTCACTCTGATCTGCGCATCCTCCGTCCTGGACTGCGAGCTGATCTCGGTCCGGCGCTGGTTCCGATCAGCAACGCAAGTCTCAATCAGCCGAGTTCTCGCGGAAAGTGGGGACGGCATAGACCCACGAGCGCAGATGGAACCGAAGCCGACCGTCGATCTTGCGGTTCGGACGGCCAACCTGGATTGGGTGTGGGAGGGGGCTAGAACCCGACCCCGCCACCCCCGAAGCTGAAGGTGACGCCGAACCCAATGATCCGCGCCGCAGCCGTGTTCCGGCCCGCCACCACCTGGCCATAGAACCCGTTCACGCTGACCGCGTCGGTGATGTTGGCGATCAGCCGGCCACCAACGATGTGCGCGTCCTCCTGCAACGCCGGAAAACGGCTAGGTGAAAAGCCTTCGCCGCCGATGTCAATGCCGGAGAGTGCATTGACCATCCGATAGTCGGCTCCAATCGTCAGCCTCTCTCCGGCCGGAACAAAGAAACCGAGATTGACGAAGACGTCCGAAGGGATGTCGACCCTCTCCGCGCCTCCCGCGCCGCCCAGCGCGTTCCGGTTGACCTCGGTGCTAGTACGGTTTCGGTAGCCGACCTCCCCCGAAACACCGGCCGCGCTACCAAACTTGCCGATGATGAGCGACGTCTCGACCCCGTTGCCACCATCTCCGAGCGAGTTGATGTAACCGGTATCGTAACCACCGGAGACGATCGCACCCACCCGCACCGCGACGCTAGGAGCATTGGCGACCAACTCGTCGACGATCCGCCACGTAACCGCGAAGTTTGAATCGAATAATCCGCTGTAGCTCTCCTGGCCTCCAGACGGACCGACCCCGCCCGCCACGAAGCTACGTGCCCAGCCGGACTGCACGTCGAGGGCTACCGCGTCGTTGATGGCGTAGTTGACCCCAAACCACATCGTATTTTGCGCTAGGTTCGCCCCGGTCGCCTCCAGAGGTCCCTTCACCTTGGTGGTCTGGCGGTAGAACTCAGTGGCGTTCTGGTTCACGTACGAAATGCTGACGCTGCCAGTCCCCGGCTCGGCAAGCCACGGCGTTCCCTGCGCAAGGGCGAGAGAGGCGAACAGGCAAAGCGCGAGCGCCGCGGCGAAAGAAAAGGTCGCGAAAGACCGCCATTTGTGTAACATCTGTTGCGTATCTCCGGAACGTTTGCGCCCAATAAGCTCCAAGAACGGCCAGCCCTACAGCTTGAAGCGACGGGTCAGGTAGTAGTGGACCAGTTCCATCTTCAGCTTGCAGTCCTCGCCCTCCAAGACCCCGTTGGGACACAGCGCGGTGACTGCCTTGTCGTCCGACGATCCGGTTTCGTTGCCATCGTGGACTGCTACCAGGCTGGCCGTGACGCTCCGCGCCCGGTCACGATCGAGTTCGTTCCTCGATAGCGGGCAGGAATCGCACACCAGTAGATCGAAAGTCAGCGCCTTGCCCTGCGAATATGCCGCACGCGGGCTCACCTTGCCGGCTCCCGGTCCGACAGATCCGGACGCCCAGACCGAAACCTGGAACAGCCCCGCACATGTGGCGAAGAGTACGCTCGCGAATGCAAGTTGCTTCATATCTGTCTTTTCCCTTCCTGCTGCCGCACCATGTCGGATAGGGCGGCACCTCCCGCCGGACCATTCGGCTCACGCCCCCTAACCATTCTAGCTAGTTGAGGCTACAGTTGTAGTCGTACTCAATCGCACACGCGAACACTCCGAGAAACTCAACCAACTCGCCATCCGCGTATTCGACTAGGTGTTCGAGGACCGACTCCTCTGTGCCACCGAAATCCTCGGTGAACCAATCGTAGGTGCTCGAAATGATGACAAAGTCATTATCAACAACGTCTACACCCGGTGGACTCTTCACATAGGCCCGCGCAACTGCTTCGAGCAGTGACTCGGTGCTAGCAGTGGTGAAGGCCGTCTCGATCAAGTGCGAGCAACCGTATGCGGCGCAGTTAACCGCATAGTGAATCCGCTTGTCCCGCCAGATTGGGCGCAGGATTCCATGTTCAAGCTGGTCCAGGGTTTGATTCTGGTCAGCGACGTTGGCGTGCACGTCATTCCACGGACCCGTCGTTGGGACGACGTCCTCGTGCATTTCCTTGATCGAATCCACAGGGTAGGCGTCCAGAACTATCTTCATGGTAGTCGCACTATGGAAGTTGATCCAGTACGCAATCTGCTCCGCCCGGGAGTAGCCCCGGGGATCGACCCGATGCAGGTACTTGAGGTACCCAGCCAGCGTCTCCGCATCCGCTGGAATCCTTGCCAGCGTGGCATAGTCGACAACATTGACTCCCGACGGATCGGGACGACGTATCCATCCAAGATCTCCTGGCACTCGCCGTGATCGATGCGCTCGACACTTGACTCGTCGCTGGGATCCCAAATCGAGATCCGTTCTGCCTGCGGCGGACCACAGGCCACGCCCAGAATGCGGCACATAGATTCCCAGGGCGAGCCTAGCCTCAAATGACGGCGGCGCAAGCCTCAGCAGCCCAAACAGCAACGAGTTGAACTTCCACTCCCGTGCAACCTCGAGCACCGAAGCCAAGCTAGTCCCCGAGCGAAGGGCGAACGGTTCATACGCCGCCGCGAGCGTGGCGCCGAATAGCGACCAATGCCGGACACGCGTTTCAATCCAAACCAAGGGCGCCAGCACCAGGCCGAACGCCTGGGCGCATGCGGCAAGGCCCAGCGTGACGGCGGCGAATGGCCACCGTCGGTCCCGTGCCTATACGACGGCCGCCAGCAACAGGCAATTGCCAGCGCCATCCCGGTGCGCGCTGTACGCGCTCTTCTTGATCACCAGCGGACACCAGGCATAAGGCAGCACCTTCCGCGATGGCGCCAAGCACAGCCACAGCACCAGAATGACTAGTACTGACGGCGGGCCTTGCCCTTTCGGACGAAACGACTATCGCTGCCTCGTACCCAAGAGTCATCCATGGCCGGAATTTGGCGGCGTCCAGCATGATCAGCGTGTCCTTCAGCTACGCCTTCAGTTGATTTGCTATCGGCGAGCTACCACCGAGTCGGTCACGAGACATTTGACGGAATGGCTGATGGGCATCTGGGGCGAGCGACAACGTGCATTGCGGCGTGGGCAAGGCATCCTGACGGCGTTCTGAGCGTGGAAGCGGGAACCGCCGCCTTCAAGCGAGACTGGAAGTTCTTGTTAGTCAGCCCGAACCAAGATAGCGCCTCCAAGTGTGAATCGAACGTCTTGGAGCCGAGTTGGCGATCAAGCTCGGCGAGCCCCAAGGCAGGCCATTCCCAGAGGCTCAGTCACCCCTTTGGGTGTCCGAGACGGATCTCATGGCTGATTCAAGTCCCAGTCGTATTCGTAGTCCACCGCCCCCTCGAAGTCCCTCAAGCGCTGGGCGAGTTCCTTCTCGGCGTATTGGGCGAGGTGCTCGATAACGCCTGCCTCGCTGCCGCCGAAATCCTCGACAAACCAGCTGTAGACACTAGAGATGACGATAAAATCCTCGTCAACGAAATCAACTCCCCGTGTATGGTTCACGTAGTCGCGTGCCCCAGCGTCGAGCAAGCTCTCCGTGTTGGCAGCGGTGAAGGCCGTCCCGAGAAGATTCGGACAGCCCAGGCTGGCACAGTTAACCCCGTAATGAATTCGACTATCCCTGTAGATCGGGCGAAGAATGCCGTGCTCTATATCGTCCAGAGTCAGATCCAGACCCGCGACGTTTGCGCACACATCTTTCCACGGACCCGAGAAGATCAGGCCGCCAAGGAGGCTATCGCTGATTCTGCGTATGGAGCTGACCGGATATGCGTCAAGAACGACTCGAACCGTTAGAGCGTTGTAGAGATTGATCCAGTAGGCTTTCTGTTCTGCTCGCGAGTATTCCCGCGGGTCCAAGCCCTGCAATGAAGCTAGGTAGTCCACCAATTTGGCGCTGTCCTCGGGATTGGCTTTGAGTGCAGCATAGTCGAATCGGTTGATGCCCGAGCTGTGACCAAGCAGGTATCCGTTGAGCGTCTCTTGCCAAGCGCTGTGATCGATGCGAGCAGCACTGGTTTCGTCACTAGCGTCCCAGGCCGGAATCAGCCTTGGTTCCTGCTGTGCTGTCACAATGCCGGCAATCAGGATCATTCCGGCCAGCAGCCACGCAATCCGGGCCTGCTTCCTCGCAAGACTCATGGTGTGTTCAAGTCCACGGGATATTACCTTACTTCCTATTGTCAACGCGGGCAACCGGGTCACCGCCTGCTAGTTGCAACGACGGAACCGCGGCAGAAATCTCATGCTCGCACCAATCACGCTGGCGATTGCGCCCCAATCGTCGATTGCCCCTGATCGGGGGAAATCATTCTAAGGTTGCGGCGAAGCTGCATTCAAGTCAAGAACCGCTTGTAGACTCCATGCTACGAGCCTGACTGCACTGGCAGCAGCAAAGTGGCCGCCACAAGACGCCGGACACTGTTTTGCTGGGTGTGTTCCAAGGACTAGCGTCTGCAGTTCGGTGGAGATGTCTCAGACCTCGCCCACCACCACGGAACGATCGGTTTCGCAAGCATCCCGGGAGCTGCCGTGCTAGCCGGCAACTCGCCCCTTAGGTATTGAAAGCCGGTGTCGGACGACGTCATAGGCCAGCGCCACCAAGATCAGGCCAAACTCCAGCACTCGGACCCAGACGGGCTGCTGGTAGGGCTGTAGGCCGTAGTCTCCCAAGTTGGTTCCGGACACGTAGCTGAGGAGAATCAATGCGGAAGCAGTCCACGCCCAAGCACTCGGGAAGATCGCCGCAAATGGCAGGAGCCAGATCAGATACCACGGATTGATCACAGGCGAAACAGCAAGTAGCACACCGTAGACCCAGTCTCCTCTCGGAATCTCATCCACGCCACGCTTGACCGACCTGACGGCATAGTGAGCCCAGAAGACGGCGAAGATCAAACCTAGTGCCAACTTCGCATCGAGCGGTCGCATCACGGACTTGAGGAGGCCAAACGCCGCCGAATTGAACTCCCACTCGCGTGCAAAGACTCGCAGGGACTCAACGTCCGTTGCGCCCGCGATGACAAATGGCGCATATATCAATGCCGTCGTGGTGCACGCCACGATCCAATGCTTGGCACGAGCGTTGACAAGCACCAACGGCGCCAACACGAGTGCAAACGCCTTCGACGCAACGGCCAGCCCCAGGCAGACAGCAGCGCTTTGCCAGCGGCGGCCTCGCGCGAGAACGATCGCTGCCAGCAGCAAGCCGACTCCCAGGCCATCGGGATGCGCTGTGAAGGCAATCTCCTTCACGATCAGCGGGCACCATGCATAAAGCATCACCCCACGAGCCGGTGCTAGGCGCAGCAAGAGCCCGATAGTCAGGAGATCGACAACAACCAGGATGGACTGTAATGCCAAGATGCTGCCCGGCTTCAGCCAGTAGCCAACCAAGAAGAGCACCTCGGTCAATGGGGCGTAGATAGTCGGAAGGTCGGGGTTATTGATGCGATCCAAGACATTCTGGAATGCCGCTGGGACGCTAGGGTCCACGAAGAACTCCTCAGGAGCTGCTCCGTAGGGCGAGCCGGTTGTCGCAAAGCGAAACCCGTCCCAGAGATAGCGATAGAAGTCGTCCTCGAAGAACGGCCCTCCCACGAGGCCGCAGATTCTGAAGATTGCTGCCCAAAAAAACATGCGGCCCACAGGGAGCGGTTCGTGATGGTTTCGGAAGTACCAGTAGAGGGCGAACGCAGGCAGACCAGTCCATGCAATTAGACCGAAGAACCCCGCCAAATCAGGCTCACCCGGCTGTCGAGCCTGAAACGCAAGGGCGCTGTAGCCGAGCGTGCACCACAAGCCCGCCGCGTCCACGTAGTTGCGGGCTCGGGCGCCAAATTGCTCGAATTCCTTCGTCACGGGCGTCAATTCACGCGGTCCGGACTCATTGCGGCGTGGCACGTTGAGCGGGAATGCCAAGGGGACTCGGACACCAAGCCATGCATGGGGCGCCTACATCGGTTGTCCGCAATCCAGAGAATCTGCCCCGGAAGACCTGATCGAGACAGGGCCGGTACTCAATCACTGATATCAAAGAACGGGCCAGCGGACTGCCCTTTCGGTCCCAACGCAAGGAGCTGGAGATGGATCCGAATGCGGGATGCGAGGTTGTCAATCGCCCTTCTCGTCAGGAAATACGCGCACACGGTCCCAACGAGAGCCGCGACGGCTACCGCCACGACGGATAGGAACAGCAAGTATTGGATTCCGATGGCAATGCTGACAGCGGCAGAAAAGATCATCATGCCGACCAAAGAAACCGCTCGCCTACTCGGATCGCGTTGTTTTCCGAACGGGACTCCGGTGACCAAATGCAGGCCTACTGCCAGATACAACGACGCGATGACAGTGCTGAACGCCACGAACAGTGCGGCCTCCCAGATGCCGAAACGCCATAAGGATGCCACCAGCAAGGCCAGGTTCGGAGCAATGACCAGGAGAAGAAAGAGCCTTGCATGCACTCCCCTCGCAAACAGCGGAACTGAAGTGCCCGGGACGACGAGAAACCACCAGGCACCCTTGTAGTCGTTGCCAAAGGAAAGGACCGAACCCGCCATGACGATGGTCACTCCCAAGGCGTGGGGCAAGAGATGGCTCAGGGCAAAGCCCGCACTGAAGGGCGACGACAGGATACTCTCTCCCTTCAAGGCCGACAACACGACAGGAAAGACCATGAGAGGAGCGATTCCGGCCATGTTTACCTTGAATTGCCAGTCCCGCCGCATCATCGTGCCTAGGTACTCGAATCCGGCCCGACCGGCTTGACCCCCGGCAATCCTCGCCGACCACCTTGCAATGACGGATCTTCTTTTCTTCACCTTCCGGTGGCCAGTACCTGATTGGACGAGCGTGGAAACACGGATCAGGTGATCGCTAGAGAGTGACTTGAGCCCAAACGTGATTGCTGGAATCGTGACAGCAGCAATCGCTATTCCCAAGACCGGCGCGTACCCTCCCGGGAGCGTTTCCAGAATGCTCATCACCCACCACTCCGACGACCCGAACAAATCTTTCACGACTGCATAGGCTGCCCCCAGTTCGTCGCGGAAGTGCGGGAGGAGAATGAATAGCGTCGGGATGACTTGAGCCGCTACGGCGGCCCGCTTGAGGCGCCGGGCAGGAATGAATCGAACCAGCCAACCGAAGAAGCGGCAGCAAAGCAAGGCGACTACCAGCCCCGCGCCCAGAACAGCAAGGAAATGCCTGGCCGGATACGTCACGGCAAGAAACGCACTTTGGTGATCAAGAAAGCCACCGATGATTGCCGGAAGGGTGTTGATTCCCGCCACCACATAGAGCACGAGCTTGAACAGATGTGTCAGTTTCGCGCCTGCCCAAGTGGCTCCGTTCACCGGTTGGTGGGCCAGAACCATCCCTTCGACTGGATTCACCAGGTTCTCGGCCACTTCGGGCAGCAACACCAAGCTGAGCTGAAACACGGTGAACGCAATCAGGAAAAGACAGAACATTCCGGGCGATACGCCGACACCTACCAGCCCAAGACTCAGTACCGTGGCCATAAAGCAAAAAAGGGCTATCAGGCGGTTCATGGCGTCGTCGTTGCTGCCCATGTAAGCCATTTCCCGCCTCTCGCTAAGCGTGCCAAAGAGGTCAACGAGAAGCCAGTACTGCCTGGGTTCGATTCCGCATTGCCGGAGCATCGCCGCAAATGTCTTGCCGCGAAAGATCCGGCTACCGCGGACGCGAGGGATCTTCATCGGCGCAAGCTCTCAGTGATTTCGGACACGCCGCTGATGGTCTCGTCCACACGAGTCAGTTGTCGGAAGACATCTTCGAGGCTTCCGCTCTGGGTAGATGCCTTCAAGGACTCCAGGGAACCGTCCGCGATGAGGCGCCCCTCATGGATGATCAGCACCCGGTCGCACACGCGTTCGACGATATCAAGGACATGTGAGCTGTAAAGAATCGCCTTGCCATCCGCCGCCAACGCGGCGATGAGATCGCGGACCATGAGCCCGGCGTTGACGTCCAGGCCCGAAAGGGGCTCGTCAAGCATCACGATATCGGGGTTGTGCAGCAGGGCCGCGCTCAGCAGCACCTTCTGGCGCATTCCCTTGGAATACTCGTCCAAGCGAGAGTAACCGGACAAGTGGAATTGCTCCAAGAGCCGACCGATCCGAATTTGAAGGCTTTCCTCGGGCACGTCTTGCAGCCGACCCATGAGCTCTAGAAACTCCTGCCCTGTCAGGCTCTCGAACAGCTCGGCGGATTCAGGTACGTAACCGACGTGCTTCTTGGCGCTAATCGCCGCGGTGGGCATCACGTGACCGGCAATCCGAACCGACCCGCCTCCCGGTGGCAGAATGCCGGTCAGAATCTTGATGGTTGTACTCTTGCCCGCGCCGTTCGGGCCGAGAAGCCCGACAACCTCGCCCTTCCGGATACTGAACGATATCCCGTGCAAGACCTGGCCTCGTCCGTAGCTGAAGGTCAACCCGTCTACAGAAACCACAGGGCCGCCGTGATCCATGCTTGTTACGCGATCCATGGCAATCAGTTCCAGATCCAAATCCCCAACCAGCAGGGCCACTTGGGAACTTGAGCGATCAACGCGGCTGCGCTAAGTGTGGATTGCAGGCCGCCGGCTTGCCACGCGAAATGGGGCATAGCCTCTCCCTTAGCGCACGAAGGCGCTGCTGGCAGCACCTTCGGCCACTCGCCGCGAGTAGAGTCAGTGTACATGTCCGCTCGGGGTGAAGGGCAGTCCTCGTTCGTAGCGCTCAGGGTGAGAAGACCTCCAAGTTTCCCAGAACTCAGGCCCACAGGCTGCGATGCTTCTCAATGCCCCGAACCGCTCTCTCGACATGCTCGCCGGTGTTGTAGATGTGCGGGCAAAGGCGGAATCCGCCGGACGTTGACCCGGCGATGCCAGCGTCGTGGTACATGGCGTCGAACAACAGTTGCCGCCGCTCAGATGCGACTTCCATGATGCAGACTCCGGCACTCAATTGGTCACCCACCGGAGTGACGAGCCTGGCACCGATGTCGGCGATGGACCGCTTCAGCAGCGAAGCAAGGTCGCGGACGCGGGCCTCCACTCTTGCGGGTCCGATCGAGTGGTGGAACTTGGCGGTGTCGCCCAGTGCACTGAGGGCCGCATCATCTCGTTGTCCCATCGATTCGAACTTCCGGGCACCCTGCAGTTCCGTTTCCGCGGTGGAGCCCCACCCCGGAGCGACAATGCTGGGCCAGATGTCTCCGATCCGTTCCCGACGGACATAGAGCAACCCGACTTCCTTTGGTCCGCAAAACCATTTGTGGGCGCTAGCCGCGTAAGAGTCGCAGCCAAGTTCTTTCAAGTCGAGATCCAGCGCCCCCCAAGTCTGTGCACCGTCGACATGTACGTGGATTCCCGACCGCCGGGCGATCGCGCTGAGCTCGCGAACCGGCAACAGGATCCCGCTCACGTTCGAGGCATGGGTCAAGGCCAGTACCCTGGTCTTCTGGGTAATTGCCTGCCGGAACGGCCCGATCAAATCATCTGGACCAGATGGGTGCGGTGGAACAGTAACGGACCTCACGGTGAAACCCCGCCGAAGAGCCCGCACCTCCCAGGCAACGTGGTTCGTCGGATGATTCTGGTCCCAGATCACGACTTCGTCGCCGGGTCCGAGGTCTATCCCGTTGTTGATGATGTTGTTCGCTTCGCTCGTGTTGCGAACCAATGCCACCTCATCACCTTCGGCATTGATCTGTCCCGCCACCAAGGCGCGCGCCGTCTCACGATCTTGCACGAAGCGCTCGCGGTTCTGAAACGAACAGTCGGTGTCAATCGAGCGGGTCAGGTCAGTCACTGTGTTCGCGACACTCTCCGGTGTGGGGCACAGATTTGCCGCGTTCATCGGAACCCGATCTTCTTGAAACGAGAACAGCTCTCGAACAGTTTGCCAGTATCCCTCTCCGCCGTCGGCGGCGCCCAATCCCGACGGGAGGGCGGCCAGTGCCGAAGCAGTCGCTATGCCACCCAAGAATTGTCGTCTAGTGCCGTCCGTAATCATCTTGGGGTGAGCGTACCAGATGAACAAGTGGGACGAAGGCCAGATGGGCGCTTCGGCGGCTCATTCAACGCTCAATTGGGATCGGAGGATTCGATTTTCCGGCGTTCGAGCAACCGAACCCCAAAGGACGCGGCGAAGCTCCCACGAATCGCGATGCGGCATGCCTGTATGTCGAAGCAACGGCCGGCTGGCTAGGTCAGACGCTTTCCGTCCCGGCGGCCACTGGCCTGCGTCTGGTGCTCGCTATTCTTCCGGCAGAGCAAAGGCGATGACATTGAAGCCCGCAGCGATCGCCACGAACTGTCTTTCCCCAGTCATATAGGTCATCGGCGACGCCTTCCAGCGATCGTTCGTATGAAAGAACCAGAGAGTGTCGCCGGTGCTGGCGTCGGCAGCAGTGAATGTACCGGAGCCGTCGCCGTAGAAGACAACGTCCCCGTCAGTCGATAGAACCCCTGTCCACGGCCGATCCGGCGTACCATGCGGGCGGTCCCAGACGATCTCTCCGGATTCCAGGCTGATCGCTCGTAGGGAACTCACCACACGATCGCCGGGAACGGCGCGAGCCGCGCCACCGAAGAACGCCCTACCTCGCTTCCACGTCTCGTCGCGCTTCGTGAAGACATTGCATTGCTCGATCGTTTGGACGTAGACAAGCCCTGTCGTCGGGCTGTAGGAGGGCGACATCCAATTCGTGGCGCCCGCCAATGAGGGGCAGACCTCGTTTCCGGCGTACGTGGGCTCCTTTCCTGGCAGCCTTTGAGGACGTCCGTCAAGCCCGATCCCAGCCGCCCAAGTCATCTTCTCAACAAAAGGCTTGGCCAGCAGCAATTCTCCATTGGTTCGGTCGAGCACATAGAAAAAGCCGTTGCGGTTCGCTTGGACCAAGAGCTTTCGCGGAAGGCCCCGGAACTCAGCGTCTATCAGCATTGGCGTCTGGTTGGCATCCCAGTCGTATAGATCGTGAGGCGTGTACTGGTAGTGCCAGCGTAGCTTGCCGGAGTTCGGCTCGATCGCAAGGATTGAATCGCTATAGAGATTGTCCCCCTGGCGCTCGTCGCCGTTCATGTCGGGGCAAGGGTTTCCGGTTGGCCAGTAAAGCAACTCCAGCTCCGGATCGTATGTTCCGGTCAGCCAAGTGCCTGCACAGCCATTCGGCAGAACGCTTCCTACCCAGGTTTCGGACAAGGGCTCGCCGGGCAGCGGCACTGTCCAAAAACGCCACGCTTCTTCGCCTGTGTCGGCCTTGTATGCCGCAAGGAATCCGCGGATGCCTTCGTCGCCGCCGCCCACTCCGGCGATGACCAGATTGTTGACGACGAGCGGCGCCAGCGTTCCACCGTAGTGGTCCCGGTGATCAGCCATTTCAGATTCCCACAGCAAGTGTCCAGTAAGGCGGTCGACCGCAATCAGATTCGCGTTGTCAGTGACTATGAACACGCGGTCTCCCAGAATCGCGGCACCGCGGTTCGTGCCGGCACCCGCGTCTCCCATCACGCCTTGGGTGCGCGGTCGGCTGTACCTCCAGATCTCGCGGCCAACCCGCGCATCTACTGCGCGCACTTCATTGGGCGCGGTGACGTACATGATTCCGTCGACGACGATCGGCGTGGTCTCGAGGCTTCGCGGCGCACGCAACGAGAGAATCCACTCCGGGGCCAGCTTCCCTACGTTCCGTCTCGTGATCTTGTCGAGAACACTGTGGCGATTTCCGTGAAGTCGGCCGTTGTATGTTGGCCAGTCCGCCGCGTTCGGATTCCGGACCCTGTCGAATGGCACTGCCCCTGGGAGTTCATTCTGCCGTCGGAGGTACCGTGCTCGTAAGGGATTGTCGGGCCTGCCGTCAAGGCGGCTGAGATAGGCGATCAAGTCATCGAACCCTTCCCCGTTGAACCCCGGCATTGGGGACTCCGAGTGCGAATTCATTTCGTTGACTTCGCCCCGAGAGAGCAGTCGCCAGCGTCCGTCAAGAGTTTGAATCTGGAGGTCATGGGCGCTTTGGTTGCGCACGAAACCACGGACCCGATCGCCGTTCCCGAGCTCTGCGTCGACCGGGTGGTAGGACCGCGCGACCTCCGCATTGGGGTCGCTGAGGTCCCGTTCGAGTTCGCCAAGCGTACGCCTCGCACCAACGTCTGACAGGTCCGGACCGACCATGTGACCGCCCCGGACATGACAGGCATGACAATTCGCTTGTCCGAAGAAGAGCTTCTCGCCAACCTCAACGTCGCCCTGAGGCACGGTTTGGCTTGCAGGTGCGGTCTGCATTCTGTAGAACGCGACCAGCGCGTCCATTTCCACTTCGTCAAGGGCGAACCCGGGCATGCCCACCTCTGGCAGCCCTCCCCGGATCAACTCGCGGACCTCGTCGCCACTGCGACTTCGGGCTGAGGGGGTCGTAATGATGTCAGGCCCCCGTTCGCCTCCACGTCCGTCGCCCCCGTGGCAGCCGCCGCAGCGCAGCTGGAAATGATCACGTCCATCAGCAAGCAGGTTGGCGCCGCGCTCCGCATCGTCCTGAGCCAAGCCCATTCCAGCCAGGACCAATGAGGCAACAATCAACTGGAACGGATTCATTTCTTAGGGGGGGCGCCGTCCAGCGCTTTCGAATCGAGGTGGGCCTACTGAGGCGCAGAAGACTGGAGTTGGTCGGTCGGAGAGATCCAATGGGACTGCGAGTCCCGACAGCGCGAACGACAGCATCGGAGTATAGCAACGGGCCGTATTCTGTCGGAGTCGAGCGGGCGTGGCTCTGCCAAGGTTCCCCTCAACGACCGCAACGATCGAGCCCGGCGCGTACGAGAAGACTCCTATTGATCGCAGCGAAAAGCAGCTGTCTCTCCGCCCAGAGACGGTTCGAAGACGTACCGATCGATTCGACCGTGTTCGCCCATGACGTAAAGGCCTCCGTCGCTGGCGATGTAGAGCTTCCCTTCCCATCGCTTGATCTGGCGGATCACGCTGCCGACCCTGAATTGGCTCACCTCGCCCGAGACCAGGTTGTACTGAAGGAGCCCCCCAGAGTACTCTTCTCCCTCTGGGCGGCGAAAGCGACCGATCCAAACGACATCTTGCTCAACAAGTAGAGCCGAGGCGGACCATCGCCAGATTTCGGGTGGGGAGAACTCTATGAAATGCTTCTTCTGGGGATCGAAATACCCAAAGCCCCCGACCCCGGAGTGACCCTCGCCATCGTAGAAGGTCTTGCCGAACCAGAGACGGTCGCCAAGAATTTGACTCGGGCCGATTTCTTCGTTCAATTCGACCATCGCCGAACCCCTTGTGCGGCGCGCCCAGTCGGGCCGCGCCCGAGCGAACTCCTTTGGAGAAGACTGCGGCATGGCTTCGAGTCCACCCTGATACCGCTCGACATCGGGAATTGATGCTTTCGGGAACAAGGCCAGCAGATCCTTTGTCTCGGATCGCGTCACAACGACAGGTTCGTCTCCAATAATTCGAGCGACAGGTGTCTCGGTCCAATGCGTGGATGGAAGGGTCGACGGATATAACAAGAAGTACAGGTCTTCGTCGACCGACAGGATCTGTCGCACTCCGAGAGGAGCAAATTCAATCCGTCGCAGCAGCTGTTTCGACGATAGGTCGAAGTACGTCTTGATAGAGTCACTCGGCGTTCCGTAGTCCCCGATCGTACGCGACCAAACGACAGAACTGGAATCTGCGCACTCAACCTCGAGATGGAAATCACGGCCACTGGACGCAACAGTAATCTCCCACACACGATCTGGATCGGAAGTCTTGGTCAGGAACAAGCCGATCGTGTCACCTGGGCCCCACCTCAACCACGGACCGGCCGGCCTCCTCGACCCGAGGACAAGAAGTAGCGAATGAGTGCCGTCAAGATCCTTCCTGAGGAATGTCTCGAAATGGGTAATGTGCGGATCAACTCTAAGGAAGGATGGGATCACCGCTTTTTCGCGGAACGCCGGTGCCGCCCTGATTTGAACCCACAGCGAACTGACCACAACCAGGGTCATGGCGATCGGCCTTGTCCAGCGCGACAATTGGAACCGTTTCGCGCCGAGATTGCTCGCCAACACGGTTTCCCCACTCGCCTTCCGGATCGATCGGGCTCCGCCGCCAATGGCAGGAGTGCGGCTTCCCGGAGCTAGCCTTGCAAGTTGCTGGCAAGCAAGAGAATGTCGTTTTGTCTCTGACAGCCTTCTTGCCTCTCGATCCGTCCCTCACTTTACTACCCGTCAAAGCAGTCGGCCCGTTCCGGTGAAGCACCAACGGTAACCGCTGCCGCTGAGACTTCGAGCACGAAGCCGAAGTGTTCCGGGGCAGAGCGTCACGTCAACCAGCAGAGCAGCGGTAACGGAGACTGTTTTGGCCCTGGCTGTTCGCGATCGTCGGAAGTGCTGCACGCGACGTAATCCCATGCAGCAGGCCAAGCCCAATCGAGCATATCGATGGAGACCGTCGACAGATCATCCTTCACGCGCCCAACCTCCGTCCAATGGCACACCTAGACTGCTGTCGGTTCACAGGCCCTCGGGCCGGCGTCGGATCGCGAACTGGCCTGCGCTAAACTAGACAGCTGAAGTCGCGTTCGAGTGGGTACCGGGACTTGGCCGATTGGCGTCGCATCGACCGGTGGGCGGATAGCCTGCTCAACTTGAATTGATGGTGTTCGCGGGGACTGCCGCAGTGGCTTGTCGAAAGCCCTCCCTCGCGCCACACAACGATTCACCCTAGGACCACCCGCCATGTATCTCCGCAAGAGCCGCCTGCTCACCCCGGGGCCCACACCGCTACTGCCTTCTGCTGTCCGCGCAATGGCCGGTGCTGACCTGCACCACCGAACGCGCGACTTCCGTGCGATCTACAGCGGCGTAATCGAAGACCTGCACTATTTCATGGGCACGTCGAATGGCATCGCCCTCTTCTCCTCGTCGGGAAGCGGCGCGATGGAAGCAGCCATCTCGAATCTGTTCTCCCCGGGAGATAAGGCGATCATCTGTGCGGCCGGAAAATTCGGCGAACGCTGGGTCCAGATCGCCAGGGCCTACGGCCTCCAAACGGTGGTGTTGGAGAAGCCTTACGGTCAATCCGTCTCGGTGGACCAAGTCGATACGGCATTACGCGAGAATCCGGACACGCAGGGAGTCTTCGTGCAAGCCACCGAATCATCGACCGGGATTTCGCACGACGTTCAAGCGATGGCACGGGTCGTCGGTGGGACCGACGCAATTCTGGTCGTCGATGCCATCACAGGGCTCGGCAGCAGCGTTCTCGAAATCGACGTCTGGGGCCTCGATGTTGTCATTGGAGGGTCCCAGAAGGCGCTGATGATCCCTCCCGGATTGGCCTACTGCTCGGTCAGCGAAAAGGCATTGGAGCGGGCAGCAACAGCTGTCAATCCGTATTTCTACTTCGATCTGCGCAAGCACATCGATGCAGGGCCGAACGGGGATTCACCCTGGACACCCGCATCCTCGCTCATTCTCGGTCTCGCCGACGTCCTGCAATTCATCCGCGAAATTGGCCGGGACCACCTGATCCAAAACGCCCAAATGCTAGCCCGGGCGGCACGCCAAGCTGCCCAGGCTATTGGCCTGGAATTGTTCATTCGCGACGCGATCCCAGCGGGAGCAGTCACGGCGATCCGTGCACCCCAAGGGCTCGATTCCAGTGAGATCGTGCAAGGCTACAAGGACCAGTTCGAGTCGATCATTGCGAATGGCCAAGGATCGATGAAAGGCCAGATTTTCCGTTTCGCCCACCTAGGCTACTTCGATTTTCACGATCTCTTTGCCACCATCGCGGAACTTGAAATCATCCTGCACCGATTGGGCGTGAACCTCGACTTCGGGGCCGGAGTCAAGGCGGCGCAAGCAGTTTATCTGAAAGGCCTTACCGACGAAGATGGAGGCGCTCCATGAAAATTCTCGTAGCGGACTCCGTCGCCGCCGGGGCCATCAAACTGCTGCAAGCGGAGGATCGCCTGGAAGTCATCGTCTCGAACCCAGAGGAATATGCGCCACACCTGCCCGCCGCCGACGCCTTGATTGTCCGCAGCAGCGTCAAGGTCACGAAGGAAGTCATGGCCCGGGCAACCAGCCTAAAGGTGATCGGCCGCGCAGGCGTCGGCGTAGACAACATCGACTGCGACGAGGCGACCAAGCGGGGCATCGTGGTCATGAACACCCCAGGCGGAAATAGCACCTCCGTCGCCGAGCATACGTTGGCCTTGATCCTCTCGCTTGCCCGTTCGGTTCCCTCCGCAAACGCTTCGCTCAAGGCAGGCCGTTGGGAGCGTAAGAAATTCCAAGGTAATGAGGTCTTCGGAAAGACCCTCGGAATCATCGGCTTAGGCAGCATCGGCCGCCAGGTCGCGCACCGAGCAAAGCCGTTTGGCATGGAAGTCATCGCTTACGATCCTTTCGTGTCCAGCGATGCTGCGAGGGATTGTGGCGTCGAGCTTCTCGAACTCGACCCCTTACTCGGACGGGCGGACTACATCAGCCTGCACCTCTCCCTGAGGCCTGAAACGGCGGGAATCATCAACGCCGAGACCATAGCGAAAATGAAGGACGGGGCCCGGGTCATCAACTGCGCCCGCGGCGAGCTGGTTGACACATCGTCACTGGAGGCTGCGATCTTGTCAGGCAAGGTCGGCGGAGCAGCGCTTGACGTGTACGAGCATGAGCCACCTGGTGATTCACCGTTCCTTACGCATGCCAATGTCGTAGCAACGCCTCATATCGGAGGATCCACCGAAGAGGCCCAGGAAAAGGTTGGAATTGACATCGCCGTCCAAGTACGCGATTTTCTCCTGTCCGGCGTAGTTGTCAACGCTGTCAACACCCCTTCCGTTAGCGCGGAGCAGTACGGGCGGATCGCTCCGTACTTGCGACTCGCCGAGCGCATCGGATCGTTCGTCGCGCAAACCACAATTGGGCGGCCCGTGCGAGTCAAGATCACGTATTCGGGGGACTTCGGCGAGACCGACCAGACGATGATGCGCAACGCGGCACTGAGTGGAATGCTGAATTGCTTTCTCTCACAGAAGGCGAACTTGGTGAATGCCTCGCAAGTGGCCAAGGCTCGGGCGATTGGCGTTAGCGAGGTGCGGAGAGGCCGAACTCATTTCAGCGATTCAATCAAGTTGGCTCTCAAGACGGAAGAAATGGAACGCACGCTAGAAGGAACGGTCTTTCCCGACGGCTCCCCAAGAGTTGTCAGCATTGACGGAATCTATGTGGAGGCCCTGCTAGCAGGGTCGCTGCTGTACGTAACCAACAAGGACGTCCCTGGCGTCATCGGCTTGGTCGGAACAGTGCTTGGAGAGAGCGGAATCAACATTTCTGACTTCGCGCTTGGCCGCGGAGACAGGGAAGCTGACGGCGAGCCGGTCCAGGCCGTGGCCGTCGTTCATACCGACGAACCTCTCCCAGCCTCGGTGCTGGAGCGCCTCTACCGGGTCCAAGCCGTGACCTACGCCAAGGCGATTGACCTATAGGGCTCGCCGGCGTAAGGCAGCGTCGGCACCACCAGCGCTGATTAGCCGCCTTTCTCGGCCATCCACGATGGGTTTCATTCCACGCCCGGAAGAACTTCAATGCTCGTAGGGGGGCGGTGCGCCATGCGCGTCCGACGGGCCGGTACGGCCCCTATGAGCGCTAGAATTTCACGCCGCGTTGCTGCAGATCATCAAGTACCCTGTCGACACCGCGCCGGTTCATGATCTTGATGCCCTTGGCACTGATCCGGAGTTTCACCCAGCGCTTACGGCGGGGTGACCAGAACCGCTTGTCCTGCAAGTTCGGGTAGAAGCGCCGCTTCGTCTTGTTGTGCGCATGAGAGACATTGTTGCCCGACATAGGGCGCTTGCCTGTTACGACGCAAACACGTGCCATGTATGAATCCTTGGGAGACGTGGCGAACCCCCAACCGTAACCGGTTTGCCGGCGGCTCGGGTTTAAGGCCGCGCGAACGGGACTGTCGCCGCTTGTAGTAAGAATAGCATGATGAAAGGCACGGGAATGGAGAATGGGACTCATTCCGCTAGGCGGGTCTGCCACGCTGAACCGCGCGACGGAGCCTCAGAGCGATTGGCAGGCCAAGGAGTGGCAGTGCCGTGAATCCCCACAGAACGGCCTCTAGTCCGATGAAATCTGCCAGCCACCCTGCTGCGGGCACGAAGATTATACCGGCAATACCCCATCCGAAGCCCATCATCAGTGCGCTTGTCGCCCCGGCCTGGGATGGTACGAGATCCTGAGCCATGACCACGTTCACTGGAATGGACGCCAGCAGAACCACTCCAGCCACGAACAGCGCCGCGATGGACAGCCATCCGTCCGTCGCTATGAAGAGCGCGAGTATCGGGCCTGCACCGGTGCACGACGCGATTATCACACTGCACCCGCCGAATCTATGGGCAGCGGCCCCCCCAACAAACGAACCGACAGAGGTGCTCAGGAAATATGCGGCCAACGCCATCGCTGCCGTGCTGAACTCCGCTCCCCGTACTTGCACCATATACAGAGCGAGAAACTGGGCCAGTCCGACTTGCACAATCGACCTCAAGACCACCAAGGCGTAAAGCGCGACCAGCGCGCCCGCATGCTCGCGCAATGCCAGCCAGTCCACGGCACCCCTCTTGGAATCCAAGTCCAGATCGGGCTTTGGAACCCTCCACAGAAGCAAGGGCGCGAGCGCCAAAACCGGCATGGCGGAGACCCAGAGTCGGTCAAAGCCGATCCGCTCGACGACGACGGTCACGTACAGCGGGCCGAGGCCAAGTCCCGCTGTACCTACGGTAATGAAGATAGCCGTGCCAATCGCCTTGCGCCCACCTGCAATCCGCCCAGCCTGGCTTGTACTGTAGGGGTGATAGGCGGCAACAGCCATCCCGCCAGCAAGCAGCAGTGCGATGACTCCGCTGATGTTGTCAACCAGGCCCATCGAGGACAGGCAGATAGCCGCAACGACAGGGCTTAGAACTGTGAATTGACGACTTTGCAGTCGGTCGCTGAGCAAACCGAAGGGCAATTGCAGGACCGACGAAGAAAACATCCAAATCCCACCAAGCAACCCCGCTTGTGCCAGACTCAAGCCGAAACGATCGACCAACAGCGGCTGCACGGTGGGCAAGGTAGACGAAAAGCAGTCGACAACGAAGTGCGTTCCTAGCAAGAGCAGAAACGCTTCAGTGCCAGAACGACCGGCCCTAATCGGCTGCGCGAGCCCAACCGGCCATCCGGGTGCAGCACGGTCGGGCGGCGGTCGGGCCGCAGCAGCTCTTTGGTCGGCGGTCACTGGTCATTCCAGTCCGCGGACTCGCCAGTACTGCCACATCCAAAACCGCCGTCTTGATGCTGACAAGCAGCAGTCAGCGCCCTTTCTGGCGATGGATGGCCAGTGTCGCTAGGATTCAATGTCGTCCCACATGCCCGTCCGCAATTCGGCCAGCCGATGCTCAGCGGCGTCCCGGATGTATCGGTACTTGTCATTTTCGGCCACGCGCTGCAACTCGTTTTCGTCGGCCATGACCTTGACCACCTTGCGCCGAATTTCCTCGTCACCGGATTCCCGCATCAGCCGGTGATAGTGGGATTCATCGGGCTGCATAGCGCGCAGAACGGCCATGGCATCATGCCGGATGAACCACTCACTGTCGCCGATGATGACCTCAACCAGGATGGCGGGATCCTTGATCTCCGCCAGCGAGGCCTTACGGACATCTGCGTTCGAGTGCTTCCACTTCGGGCGGAACCAGTTCAACATACCGGTACTCGGAATCGAATCTGCAGATACCTTCGAGCTATTCGCCGTAGCTGACACGCCAGATCTTGCGGCCGCCGTCTTCGCTCACCAGCATGGAGCCGTCCTTCAGCAACAACAATCCAACGGGACGTCCCCAGACTTCCCTCATGTCGGATCCCATCATCCAGCCTGTGAGGAAATCCTGCGGGCCCGACTGCGGTTGACCGTCCTTGAATGGAATGAAGGCAACACTGTAGCCGGTGCGCTCAGCGCGGTTCCAAGATCCATGGAATGCCAGGAAAAGGCCTCCCCTGTACTCTTCCGGAAACTGAGTTCCGGTGTAGAACTTTATGTCAAGCACGGCCACGTGCGCACCAAGCAGGACGTCTGGGTAAAGAGTCTTCCCGACCATCTCCGCATGAAGCTCGGCATCGTAGATTTCGGCGTAATTCTCTTCTTCCGCGTGCCGGGGGTCAGCGTGAGGACCGTTGTAGGCGTATGGCCATCCGTAAAACTCGCCTTCCTTCACGTTGACGAGGAAGTCGTTCGCAAGGTCGTCTCCCAGCCCGTCCCGCTCCTGCACCGCCGCCCAGATTTCGGCCGATCCCGGATGCCATTCCAGCCCGATGATGTTGCGGAGGCCGGTGGCCACGACCTCGTGGCCCGTTCCGTCAGGGTTGTAGCGATGCAATGCCGCGCGCATCGGATCCTCCCCCAAGTCAATATTCGATCCAGACCCAACCGAGACGTACAGTTTCGTGTGGTCCTTGTCGAAGAGCAGCGACCTCGTCCAGTGGCCCCTGCCCATGTCTTCAAATGAAATGATCTCCTCACCGTCCCCGGCGGTCATTGCCTCGGCATCGTACACGTAGCGCTTGACCGAAGTTGGCTCCGCCACGTAGAGCCACTCTTCATGGAACGCCAAGCCGTAGGGGCGGTCCAGATTTTCGATCAGCTTCTTCGTGTTGCCTTCCTGGCTGACGTATACGGCTCCATTCGGCTCGTTTCGGGCGCCCGAATCGGAAAACACCAATTCATCGTTCGGTCCCAGCAGCATGAAGCGCGGGCGCATGAAGTCCCCCGTCAAGTACTCTTCAACCTTGAATCCTTCCGGAACTGTCAGCTTGGCGTCGGCGGGTGCCTCGACGACCTGCGGGCGATTCTGGGCCGAGGGACTGTGAAACGGATCAGGAAGGCCTTCCCAATTGACAGGCAGACCGGTGTCGGCGACAGCGGCTTCGGGAGTGGGTCCGCTCTCGCAAGCCACGACCGAAACAACTGCAACTGAGAGTACTAGCCAAGTGCGCATGGCTACTAGCGTAGCGGATTCCGGAAGAGCAGGTATTCACCGCCGAGACGCATTCCCTGCGTGCGCCCTGCAAAGCACCCAACTACGTGTTGGATGGCGTCTTTGTCTGGGTGCAATTCCCTCTTATCGCGGTACCGCCACCTCATTTGTGCGATTTCCTTGGGGCTGGACGGGTGCTTCGGGCACGTTTGTGTCGGGCAGCCATCGCGCGAGATCCTCTTTCACCGACCTGTAGTTCTCGTCCCCGGCGAGATTAGTCCATTCCATCGGATCCACACGGTGATCATAAAGCTCCTCATCCCCGTCTTCGTAGCGGATATAGCGGAAATCCTCCGAACGGACCGCGTGGTTCAGGCGCCCGTACGTAGTCACGGTTGGCTGCCAAGGCAGGTCGGGATTGCGCAGCAACGGCACGAGGCTCCGGCCATCAAGTTCCTGACGCGGGCCCAATCCGGCGAGCTCAAGCAACGTCGGATACACATCCAGCAGATTGACGGGCCGACCGCTAGTCGCACCGGCCCTAGTACCCTCAGGAAGCCCGGGCGTGCCTGAAGGGGCATAGATCATCAGCGGAACTCGCGTGGCCTCCTCCCAGAGCGCGAATTTCCGCCAGTGCTGCTTCTCGCCAAGGTGCCAGCCATGATCGCTCCAAAGCACGATGACGGTGTTCTCCGAATAAGCGCTTTCGTCAAGTGCATCCAACACTTTGCCGAGCATGTCGTCGGCAAAGTTGATTGACGCCAAGTACCCTCGAACGGCTTCCTTCCACTCGCCGTGCTCCACAACGCTTGCGTGGTCACGGTCCGGCCTTGCCATCTGGACGCCCGCTCGTGGAACATCAGTCAAATCGCCCCTGAATGTGATCGGCAGTCGAATCGCCTCCGGCGGGAATCGAGCAAGGTAATTCTCCGGGACATACCACGGCAAGTGCGGGCGAAAGATTCCGAATGCGAGAAAGAATGGTTTGTCGTGCGGTTGCTGGAGACGCCGCGCGATCCATTCCGCGACTTTGGCATCGCTCATCTCGGCTGTATCGACGGCCATGCCGCCCCAGTCGAAATTCCCTGTACCCGGAATGCCGTTCGCCGGGCGGACGGCAGGCACGGGGTCATTGGGGCGCGCCTGTTGCTGCGAAGGCCAGTATTCGTCCCACGATGGTGGGTCAGGATAGACGCCGTGGTAAATCTTGCCTGCAGCGCCAGCCCAGTAACCGTTCTTCCGAAACGCCTGGGGCAGCGTCACCGCCTCCCGCATTGCGGGGCGCCACGCCTGTCGATTGTTATACACGCCCGAACGATACGGAGCGATCCCAGTCATCAGCGCCGCCCTGGACGGGTTGCAAGAAGGAGCGGCTGTATACGCGCGAGTGAACAGCGTGGCGCGTCGCGCCAGTCGCGAGAGATTTGGTGTCTTTGCCTGGGCGTGCCCTCCCAAGGGCTCGATCCAGTCGTTGAGATCGTCAACTGCGATGAACAAGATATTCGGAGGCTGGGCAGGCAGAGACGAAACAACAATGCTCAGCACGAGCAACCGGAGAGCGTTCACCATCACGCGCCAATTCTAGGCTAATTCTCGAGTGGACGTCGTGGTCTGCCGATGGATCGCCCCGAGAACACGACTGCTGCGAGCACCGTCGTCATGCAGCCGAGGGGATTCAGCCAGAGGAAGGCGAGGCCCGGAAACACAAACTTAGTGGCCCAGACAGACAGCAAGCCGAAGGCCATGCCCCAGAAAGCACCATCGCCGCTCACTCGCCGGACCAGAAACGCGACCGCGAAGACCCCAAGCATCGGCCCATAGAACAGCGAACCGACGAAATTGACCGCCTCGATCAGCGATCCGAGCCTGCCACCGTAGCTGGCGAATACGGCCGCATACGCCGCCCAGCCCAGCGTCGACCATCGCAGGGCCCGCTGCATCCCCCTCTCGTCAATACCAGGTCGGATGTACCGAGAGACGTGGTCGACTACCGTGGAGGTGGCTAGCGAGTTGAGTTCCGACGAAACTGTCGACATGGCAGCGGCGAAGACTCCTGCCATGATCAGGCCAATCAGGCCATGCGGCAGGTATCCCAAGACGAATGTCAGGAAGATATAGTTCGTGTCGTTGTATGTTCCTGCCCCGCTTTCCTTCTCCGCCAAGGCAACGGCTTCGGCGCGGACACTCCGGATTCGGCGCTCGGCTCCGACAAAAGCCTCACGGTCTACGGCCTCTCGCGACGCTAGGAACCGGTCAGCGGCTCCGCGTCGTTCATCGAGAGCTTGGCCAAACCGTGTCTCCAGATCCGCAATCTGAACTGGCGCCGCTTGCTCGAGACGGGCTCGCTCCGCAGGGTGGAACAACAGCGGAGGCGGTTCAAAAATGAAAAACGCGAAAACCATCACTCCCGTCAGCAGGATGAAGAACTGCAGTGGGACCTTCAGAACCGCATTGAACAACAAGCTGATCCTACTGTGGTTCAAGGACTTAGCCGTCAAGTAGCGTTGAACCTGGGATTGGTCCGTGCCAAAGTACGCCAAGGACAGGAACGTCGCTCCAATGAGGCCTGACCAGAGCGTGTACCGACTGTTCCAGTCAAAGCCAGTCTCGATGGCATTGAGCTTTCCGGCCGCTCCGGCCAAGTCAAGCCCGTCGCGGACGGAGACACCGTCCGGTAGGCCAAGAGCGGCACAGGAGAATGCCGCCGCGATGCCCAAAAACATGATCGTCATTTGGAGCGCGTCCGCCCACATCACAGCCCGGATACCCCCGAGGGTTGCATAGGCAGAAACCAGCACGACTGTGACCAGGATGGTCAGCCATTCCGGCACTTCCAAGATGACGGAGAGGGCAACCGCCGGAGCGTAGATCGCCAAGCCGACTCCCAGGCCTCGCTGGATCAAGAAAATCCAGCTCGCCAGCGTCCGGGTCTTGGCATCAAACCTTCGTTCGAGGTACTCGTACGCGGTTCGAACCCCAGATCGATGGAATGCCGGCGCAGCCAAGGCCGCGATCAACACCATGGCAATTGGCAAGCCGAAGTAGAACTGCACGAAACGAAGCCCGTCAGCATACCCTTGGCTGGTCGTTCCGATGAATGTGATCGCGCTGGCTTGGGTGGCCATGATCGAGAGCCCGATCACCCACCAGCGCATCTGCTTGCCAGCAAGCACGTAGGAATGGACTGACCAGTCGCCGCGCGATCGCTTCAGGCCGTAGCCGACGATGACTATGAACGAAATCGCCAGAACAAGCCAGTCGACAAGGCTCATTGCGTACTACCGAATGATCGCGAAAACCACCAAAGCAGGCCGATCCACAGCACCAAATGCGCAAGCACTCCCGCATATACGTAGGGCCAACGCCGACTCTCTTCAGAATCGCCGGTGGCAGCGGCGGCTACTCGGTTGGGCTCTTGCGGCACTGATTCCATCTAGATCCACTCCGCCCATTGCCCCGGGTGGATTGTCGCGAGCTCTCGAGGGGGTCTTAGCATCGCTTCTCCGACGTTGGCACGTTCGTTGAGTCCTGGCATTTCGAGACTCTGGTGCAGGCAAGAACCACCGGTAAGCGCTACGTCAGCAGCAAAGCGGTATCTTGACGATTCGTGCTGCCCGGAGGCCAATCCTTCGATCTTACCTGTTACGAACGCCCGGACAAGCATCCGCCTCGCTGGCTCCGGATCCGGTTCCTTACGAAGACTCGCCTGTGGCCCCGCCGCCGAGCCCACTTCGTTGAGCCGGTGTTCCGTGAATATTGAAGGGGAAAGCGCGGTTAGGGGGACGCAAATAGGCGCTAAGCCGGTCAAGAAGAAAACGAGCCGTTCGGGCCCGGTAACGCAAGGGTTACGCCCAAACTCGGCCCCTCCGCGAAACCGGTCCATCTCGAGAAGGCAGGCGCAAGTGGACGGCTGTATTCCTGGAGGCTCCCTCAGGAGGTCGGCGAGGCTGCCAACTAGCGGAACTGCAGGCCGAGAGCTCCTCAGTTGGTGGTGGCATTGTCCGCGGCGCTCGCAATTGTCTCGGGAAACGCTAGGCGCTGAAACCCCGGAAGCTCGTGCATGGCCTCGAACGCACTCTCGCCCGCTAGCTTCCTGGCGTTGCCGTATCCCTCCTCCAACGCCTTCCGGAGGTAAAGGATTGCCCGCTCCCACATCTCGACGCCGGCATACGCCTTGGCCATGAAGTAGTAGTACTTGCCCCGGTTGCCCACTGAACGTTCCTGCAGCATGGTTCCAAAATTCCCTTTGACTTCGAACACATTCGGATCAAGTTCCAAAGCCTTCAGATAGGCAGCGGAGGCATCCTTGAACCTCCGGCGCGCGAACTGCGACGTGCCGAGATTGCTATAGATGGACGCCGAGTACGGAGAGATCTTCAGCGCTTGCCTGTAGGTTCTGACCGCTTGTCTGTACTTGCCCTTCGCGTGATACACAGTGCCTAGATTGTTCAGGGCCTGACCGTATGTCTTGTCGATCTTCCAGGCTCGCTGGTATTGCTTGCGGGCGTCGTCCAGCATCAGCAACTGATGGTAGGAAATGCCAAGTTTGTTGACCAGCTTGGCTGAGTCGGGCTCCATGAGAATCGCTTCCGTGTAGGTTTCACCAGCTTCCCTGTACATCTTGCGCGCCATGTAAATGTCGCCCCGCCGTTCCAGGGTAAGGTTCACGGCCCTTGGATCTGGATCGCGACTCTGGTCCGTGCGGTCGACTAGCTGCGCCGAAGATACTGTGCAGATCATTGCCGAAGCAATTGCAACCTTCAGAACCAAGCCGATCCTGAGCATCAGGATTCTCCAATGCATTCATTGAACCACATCCGCGCGATCTCGGCAGTCAATTCCAATTCCTCCCGGTCCCCGTCAACCCGTTGTGATTCAGCGTCCCGATTCTAGCCTTCGCCACAGGGCCTTGAGGTCGGCTAGGCTTAGCTGCTCCGCCCGCAGGCCCGCGCATTTGTCGGACGCCACAAGCTTGATCGGAAACAAGCCGCGAAGGTTGTTCCGTAGCGTCTTCCGAGGAGAGCGGAAGCAGGCTCCCAGAAACTCCAGCAGGCCGTCAGGGGGATCCTCCTGAATCATCTCCAACCGCACCACGGCCGACCGGACTCGAGGGATCGGCGCAAACGCCTCGGGTGGGACCGAGAACAGCTTCGACGGTATGCAATACAACTGGCACAAGCAGCTGAGGTAGCCATAGGATCGGCTACCTTCCCTAGCGGCGATCCGATCCGCCACCTCGTCCTGCACCAGGAATGTCGCTGCCCGGAACAAGCGGTGCGTACTAAACACGGCTCGCAATATCGGGGATGTAATGTAATATGGCAGGTTACCACTCACAACCCATTGAGCATCCTCGTACTTCCTGGTGATCTCCAAGAGATTGATCTCAAGGATGTCGGCATTGAGAACGTTCAAGTTTGGAGCATTTCCGCATCGGCCGGGAAGTTCCCGTGCCAGATCGGCGTCGACCTCGACTGCTACCACGCGACGGGCAACAGGCAACAGATGGCGAGTCAGTGCGCCCTGGCCGGGACCGACCTCGACGACGGCATCGTTCTCCGTTGCGGCGGACGCAGCGATACGTTCCAGCGTCGATTCGTCCCGCAGGAAATGCTGACCCCATTTCGGCCGCCTCGGCATCACTTCGAGTGTACGCGCGTGGCCTGTGACCGCGTTCGAAGCCGGATTTTTCTGCGGTAAACTGGAATTTCTGCCGCTGCTCCGACCCGGGACCGGAGCCAGGGAGGTATGTCTTGCTCGAGCCTAACGATCCTTGTGTGCGTGAGCTGACCATCGAGATTCCCTGGGAGACGGTCGCGAACGAACGCAGACGCCTGGTCTCGGAGGTAGCGAAGAACGCACTAGTTCCGGGTTTTCGACGGGGCAAAGCGCCACAGTCCGTACTCAACCGCCACTACGAACCGGAGATCCTGGATAGCCTCAGGCACAACTTCGCTGCCGAGTACGTGATCAAGGGACTCCACCAACGCGACCTAGCCGTGGCGGGCTCGCCGGTTATCACCGATCTCCGCTTCGCCGAAGGAAAGCCCCTCGAGGTCGACACGGTCTTCGAGGTGTTCCCTGCTTTCGAACTCGGGGAGTACCGCAATCTGAAGGTAGCTGTTCCCAAGCTGCCTGACCCTGACGAAGCGGTGCAGGAACAGCTCGAGCGCATGCGTCGCGAGTACGCCTCTTTCCACAATCTTGACCCGCGCCCGATCGAAGACGGCGACTTCACCCTCGTGTCAATTTCCGGGACGGTCGGGGAAGGCGAACACGAAATGAAGGATCGCGAGGTGACGATCCACATCGGTGCCGAAGAGACCCTCGAAGCTTACAGCGAGGCCCTGATCGGTAAGAGCCCTGGTGACCAAGCGGAAATCGTCGTCAACTACGAAGACGACCATGTCAACACCCAGCTTGCAGGCAAGACGCTGCGCTGCACCGCGCGAGTGATCGCATTGCAGGAGCGCGAACTGCCGGAACTCGACGACGAGTTTGCCAAGGATGTGGACAATGACATCGAGACCTTCGACGAGCTTCGGGACAAGGTCCGGGAAATCATCCTCAATAGTGCGAAGGAGTTCATTGAGCGACATGCCCGAAACCAGCTCACGAGACAGCTCGCAGAGGCCCATCCGATGGAATTGCCCCAGCAATACATGCAGGGCGTGATGGCCTCGGCCCTGGAAAAGGAGCCACGCGCAGCGGAACTCGGCGAAAATGAAATGGTCGAACTGAGAGGGCACCTAGAGCTTGGTGTCCGTGCAGACTTGGTCCTGCAACGAATCGCCGCAGTCGAAAGCATGGAGATCACCCAAGAGGAAGTCAATTCGTTCGTCCAACAACACGCCGAGGAAAACAAGATGACTGTCGCTGCCGCCAACTACGATCTAGCATCCCGTGGTCTGATCTCCGCGTGGCGGAGCAACCGGCTCCGCTCGAAAGCACTGCAGTTCGTCCTCGACGAGGCGGAACGGACCGAGACGGAAGAACAAACCCCACCGAACGGAGAATAAGCGCAACTTGCCGCCCTCCGAGGAGCCCCAGAAAGAGTCTGACATGCACAGAACACCCCAACCCCATGGAGGGCTCATACCGATGGTCGTCGAGCAGACGAGCCGCGGGGAGCGCGCCTACGACATTTACTCGCGATTGCTTCGCGACAACATCATCTTCGTTGGCTTTCCCATCGATGATTCGATTGCGAATCTCATCACGGCCCAACTACTCTTTCTCGAAGCGGAGACCCCGGAGCGTGACATCTGGCTGTACATCAATTCGCCGGGCGGATCAATCACCGCCGGAATGGCGATCTACGACACCATGCAATTCGTGAAGCCCGACATCACTACCGTCTGCATCGGACAGGCGGCTTCGATGGCCGCCGTGCTGATGGCTGCGGGCGCCAAAGGCAAGCGCTACGCATTGCCCAACTCACGCTTCCTGCTCCACCAGCCGTCGATGTCCGGCCTTGCGGGGCAGGCGACGGACATCGACATCCACGCCCGGGAGATCCTCCGGATGCGTAAGAACCTCAACCTGCTGCTCGCGAGCCATACGGGCCAATCACCGGAGAAGATCGAGCGGGACGTGGAGCGCGATTTCATCCTGGAATCGAACCAGGCCAAGGAGTACGGATTGATCGACGAGATCATCACTAGTAAATGATTCTCATTTGGCGCGCCACGGATGCCTGCCCGACCTACCTGAGGATTGGTCCGGTTTGATACTCTAGCCCGCATGCGCATTTGGCAGGTCACGCACTATGGCGAGCCCGAGGAGATGATCATGGCTGAGATGCAGCCACCGACTCCTCAGGCGGGTCAGGTGCGTATTCGCAATCGAGCGTGCGGCCTTAACTTCTTCGATCTCTTGCAGTGCCAGGGTAAATACCAATCACGCCCCGGTTTCCCGTTCACGATCGGAGCCGAGGTGGCTGGCACGATAGACGCGGTGGGCGAGGGTGTGCGTGGCGCGGCCATCGGGCAGCGGGTGGCTTCACTTCCGCGTGGAGGAGGATTTGCCGAGTGTACGCTCGTTGACGAGTCCCGGGCGTACGCGATACCAGATTCGATGTCATTCGAGCAAGCCGCGGCGATGCCCGTTGTTTACCAGACGTCGCTGTTTGCACTCGAACGTAGAGCGAAGCTCCAACCTGGCGAATGGCTGTTGGTGCATGCCGGTGCAAGTGGTGTCGGAACGGCCGCAATCCAACTTGGAAAGGCGATGGGCGCGCAGGTAATCGCAACGGCTGGCAGCGACGAGAAGCTTGAGTTTTGCAAGAGCCAAGGGGCCGATCACGTTCTCAGCTATACGGATAGCAATTGGGTAGACGGCGTGAAGGCGATCGCGGGCCGTTTCGGTGCAGACGTGATTTATGATCCGGTAGGCGGCGATATCTTCGATCTGTCCACAAAAGTGATTGCACCGGGCGGCCGCCTGTTGGTCGTTGGGTTCGCCAGCGGACGCATTCCCACGCTAGCAGCCAATCGGGCACTGCTCAAGAACATGTCGCTGGTCGGCGTCTTCTGGGGCCGCCATTGCGATGAGAATCCCGGCTACATGCAATCGCTGCATGAGCGGCTAGTGGGAATGTTCAATGCCGGGACGATCAATCCGCCAGTCGGGGCGAAATACCCCTTCGATGCTGCCCCGCAAGGCATTCGCGATCTGGCCGACCGCAAGGTTCGCGGCAAGGCAATCCTGACAATCGATTAGCTTCCGCGCCGACCGCGGATTCCAAGCACACGTGACACTGTCAAGTGAGATAGCGGTCTGCCGGCCAAACAGCTTCCGATTGTCTTCACCACGCCAGAACCAAGGCTCGATGGCGCTACTCCGCCACCGAAATGGGAATTGGTACGAAGGACAGTGCGAAGACCACCACCAAAGCCAACGCGATTACTTTCCTGGACCGGCCTAGTGGCACGGCATCATCCAGTGTCGGCGCGTGTCGAATTCTCATGAAGAGCATCAGCACCAGAAAGAGCGCGTATTGGTAGCTAATCGTCAAGCAGACTGCGAGCAGCACGCAGAATACTGTCCAGCCCACCAGTTCACTGCGCTTGCCGAATACCGCGTACGAAATGTGCCCACCATCGAGTTGACTCATGGGCAGAAGATTTAGTCCTGTCACAAAGAGTCCGACCCAACCTGCAAATGCGACGTCATGGAGCAGCAACACGGTGCCATCCGAGGGAGCGCCGAAGAGAATCCGCTCGAACAACTCGAACAGCAAGGGTTCGCCGAGTGGAATTCCCGAACTCTCGCCACCGATCGGCTGATGGGTCGACAGCATCAATCCAACGAAACTGACTGGAATCGCCAAGACAACTCCGGCCAACGGCCCGGCGGCCGAAATATCGAACAAAGCCCTGCGATTCGGAATCCACCGTGACATCCGGATCACCGCCCCCATCGTTCCGATCATGCTCAATGGCATCGGAATGAAGTACGGCAGGGACACCGCCACCCGATACCGGCGTGCGGCGAAGTAGTGTCCGAACTCGTGGGCAGTGAGGATTCCCATCAAGCAAGCCGAGTAAAGGAGCGAGTGCCACAGAGTGGTCGAGGCGATCGTCGCAAGAAAGAGGGTCACGTGCAGCCAAAGCCGCGGCCTCCGCCGCACGACTGACCCGGGAGCGAGAGCTTGGGTAGCCGTCTCCCCCGCTGTCTCGGAGGTCGCAATATCGGTCACGAGGGGTGAGCCTCCAAGCCGCCGGTGGGCTGGGCTGTCCGAGCCGAGAGCCCGTTCATCCGGGGAACTTGAATCGCGTCTCAAATCGTAGTCAGGAGTCAAGCCGCAACCGAATTGCGTGTACCCAAAACGCTCAGCCAGCCAAACCGGTCCTCCGCAGAGCCTTCCGTTATCGCCAAGAACTCCGACTGGATGTGGTGTGTGATTGGCCCACGGCCGCCATTGCCCACCTCGATCTGGTCCACAGACCGAATCGGCGTGACTTCCGCGGCCGTGCCAGTGAAGAACAGTTCGTCGGCGATGTAGAGCCATTCGCGGGGAATCGCCTGCTCTTTAAGTTCGTAACCAAGGTCCACTGCCAGTCGCACGACGCAATCACGCGTGATCCCAGGCAGCACTGAAGTTCCGAGAGGGGGGGTGTAAATGATGCCGTCGCGGACAAGAAAGATGTTTTCGCCGCTGCCTTCGGAAACGTATCCGGACGCATCAAGCGCAATACCCTCCGTGTACCCATGTAAATTTGCTTCCATCAGGATTAGCTGCGAATTCATGTAGTTGGCGGCAACTTTCGCGATAGCTGGCAGCGTATTCGGAGCGATGCGGGTCCAGGAGGAGACGCATACGTTAACTCCTTGCTCCAACGCCTCAGACCCGAGATAGCGCCCCCATTCCCAACAAGCGATATAGAACTCGATCGGGTTATCAAGGGATCGAACGCCGACGTCACCAAAACCCCGGAACAATACCGGCCGGATATAGCACGACTTCAGGCCGTTCACCGATGTCACGTCCTTGCATGCCTGCACGATTTCATCCTGGGAGAACCCGAGGTCCAACATGCGATAGATCTTGGCGGATTCGTACATCCGGCGCACATGTTCCGGTAGGCGGAATATGGCGGGTCCGCGACACGTGTCGTAGCAACGGATACCCTCGAATACGCTGGTTCCATAGTGGAGCGCGTGGGTCAGCACATGGACCTTGGCGTCATCCCAATCGATAAATTCGCCGTTGTGCCAGATCTTCTCTGTCGGCTTGATCATTAAACCTACGAGCCCCGCTCTTAGTATTACATTGCCGACAGCCCTATTCACACGTGCGAGCGGGTGAGGCGTCCCACCCGCGAACCGAATTCACGCACTGTGGATTTCCGGGCAGCCGACTGCCGGAGGCTGGATTGGAGGGCTGTGCTCAACACCAGGCCTCGCCTTGCTGAGCCCGGAAACCCGCCCCAAGGAATCCGGTCTAGTGCCTACGCCACGGCTGAGAGCGCCTCCGACCTGACCGATTCGCTCGAAGGGCGTACACTGAATCGCTCATGAGCCCAACCCGCCCGCGCCTGTTTCTTGTCGACACGTTCGGATTGATTTTTCGAGCGTTCTACGGTCGAGCGCGCTCGCCACTCCCCGGCTTGCGGACCGCAGCCGGCCTGCCCACCGAGGCGGTCTACGTATTCAACAACATGCTCAAGCGCCTGATCGAGGACTACGACCCCGACTATCTCGTCGCCGTCTGGGAAGGGCACGGACCGACCTTCAGGGAGAAGATCTTCCCGGAATACAAGGCAAATCGCGAGGAGATGCCAGCAGATCTCGCAACGCAGCTTCCGTACATCGGCGAACTCTTACAGTGCTGGAACATCGAGGTCGCCACCGAGGACGGTTACGAAGCCGACGACACCATCGCTCTGCTCGCCCGCCAAGCCGCCGAACACGACTTGGAGACTTGGATCGTTTCCGCCGACAAGGACTTGATGCAACTGGTGGGGAATGACGTCATACAGCTCAATCCAATGAAGGACGAGCGCTACGGCCCCGCCGATGTCAAGCAGTTCCTGGGCGTCGAGCCCGACCGGGTCACGGACTACCTGGCTCTCATGGGTGATAGTGTCGACAACATTCCGGGTGCACCCGGAATCGGCAAGAAGGGAGCAGAGCAGCTAATTGACGAGTTCGGCGACATCGAGGATATCATCCGTCACGCAGGCGAGGTCAAGCGCAAGGCCTACCGCGAGAGCCTGGAAAACCACGCCGACCAAATCCGCCTCAGCAAGCATCTCGCGACGCTCGACACGTCGGGCAGCCTACGGCTGGACCTGGAGGCAGTGAAGCAGCGCCCACCTGACACACAGCAACTGATCGCGCTCTATCGCAAGCTTGAATTCAAGAGCCTCGCAGTCCAGTTGGAAGCGGGGGCTGCGACGGCGGAGGCCGAGGCCAGCGTCCGCGCGTTCGAATCGGCCGAGCAGTTTACTGAGTGGACGAAGGAGGTATCCGGGCCTCTCGCAATCGCCGTCGCGCAAGCTCCGGCGCAAGAGCCCGTGATCGGCGAATACGGGGGAATTGGTTTCGCATCACGAGACGGAGAGCTGCGACTGTTGCCCGCCGATTTCACGCAGCACGCCAAGGAACTCTTCGCGAGTGAAGATCAAGACTTCTGGGTTCATGACTGGAAATCAGCAATCCACTCGCTGGATTCCATGGGGGTCGACTTCCCGAACGCATCGGACGACACCATGCTGATGGCGTTTCTCGTCGACTCGAGCCGAACAAACTATTCGATCGAAAAGACCGTGGAGCGCCGGTTGGGCACAATCTGGAAACCAAACGCGGGGGTTTCGGCTGGTCAGGTCCGGCAACTGCGCGAACAGCTACGCCGGGAGATCGACGAGGCGAAGCTGACCAATCTCTACGAAACGATCGAATTGCCGCTGGCGCCTGTCCTGGCACGGATGGAAGCCGCCGGCGTACTGCTGGACCCGTCCGTGTTGACCGATCTGTCCGCAAGACTCGAGCACAGGATTGAAGACCTGGGCCGCGAGATTCACGATCTCGCCGGGAGGACATTCAATATTGGGTCTCCGAAGCAGTTGGGCGAAATCCTCTATGATCATCTCGGTTTGAGGGCTCCGAGGAAGCGGGGCAAGACCAAGGCGCTCTCTACAGCCTCCGACATCCTCGAGAGCCTTGCGAACGATCACCCTGTTCCATTGAAGGTCCTCGAGTGGCGCCAGCATTCCAAGCTGAAGAACACCTACGTCGACGTGCTGCCCGAACTGGTCGGGACGGACGGACGACTGCATACGACGTTCAACCCGACAGGCTCGGCCACGGGCCGCCTGTCTTCGCTGAATCCAAACCTTCAGAACATCCCGGCCCGAACAGAGCTCGGAAGGGAGATCCGCAAAGCCTTCGTGGCGGCCGAGGGCACGACGTTCCTGGCAGCGGACTATTCCCAGATCGAACTCCGTGTTCTGGCGCATATGTCAGGCGATCCGAAACTTGTCGCCGCATTCCAGAGCGGCGACGACATCCACACATTGACTGCGTCGGAAGTGCTGGATATAGACCCCGCGCTGGTCGGCCCCGAGGAACGCTACCGGGCGAAGGCTGTGAATTTCGGCATCATTTACGGACTGAGCGCCTTCGGGCTCGCGAAGCAGCTCGGCATTCCCCAACGTCACGCCAAGGACTACATCGACCTCTACTTTGAGCGCTACGGAACAATTAAGGATTTCATTGCCCGCACGATCGAGCGGACCAAGGAAATTGGTTTCAGCCAGACCATGTTTGGACGCAGGCGGCCGGTCACGGATCTCGAGAGCAAGAATTCCATGGCTAGAGGATTGGCGGAGCGAATCGCCGTCAACTCTCCAATTCAGGGTACGGCGGCGGACCTGATCAAGAAGGCGATGGTGTCGACCGACAACGCGATACGAACCGCAGGGTTCGGAGCACGAATGCTCTTGCAGGTTCACGACGAACTTGTCCTGGAAGTGCCTCACGCCGAGGTCCGCGCGGTGGGAAGGCTGCTTAAGGAAGAGATGGAAGGAGCCGCTCAATTGGATGTGCCGCTTGTCGCAGACATCAAGTCCGGACCGAACTGGCGCGACATGCTTCCGATCGAGTAGCGAACCGCCAACGAGTCAGGCCCCTGCCCCATTGGGGTCTGAATCGCTTCCGCTCCTAGCGGTAGGCCCTTGTCACCCACTCGGCAACGACGCAAGGCTTGGGTGATCCCTCGAGTTCGACGTTCACCAGCCAAACAGTCTGCACGCCCCAGTCGTGCTCGTCGACGGCCTGCGGCGTGATATGTCCGCGAATCCGGCTCCCGGACGGCACAGGCGCAGGGAATCGAACCCTGTTCAGGCCGTAGTTAATCCCGTGCTTGAAGTCACCAGCGACCTTGACTGTCCCCATCATGATGGGCGCCAGCATCGAGAGGCTCAGGAACCCGTGGCCGATGGTCGTCTTGAATGGGGAGTCGGTTGCCGCCCGCTCTCTGTCTACATGGATCCACTGATGGTCCTCCGTGGTGTCAGCGAATCCGTCGATGCGCTCCTGCGTGATCTCGAACCAGTCGCTGACGGCAATCTCTTGGCCCAGACTGGCTTTGAGTTCATCAACCGGGACTTGGCGTGGCATCACGAAAAGTGTACACGACCGGCGCGAACGAATGCCTGATCACAACCGGGCACAGCGAGATCAGTCTGGTCTGCGCGCCCGGCCTGCCCGGGACTCAGAGATCACGGACCTGGTTCTTGCTGAGCATGTACCAAGCAGCGACCGCAATCAGGATCATCGCGTTGATGCTCAACGCATTACCGGCGCCGATCCTTTCCGCTACGAAGCCACAGACCAGGTTGCTAAGCGGCATCGCGCCGCGGAACGCGGTGTTGTGCACGCTCATGATGCGCCCGCGCATCCCATCGGGTACGTTGAGTTGCACGAGCGACGTGATCATCGTGAACACTCCGAGGATGGCCCCGCCGCAGACAAACAGTGTCGCGACGCCCAGCCAGAGATGGGTTGCCACTGCGAATCCCAACATTGCCAACCCCAGCAAGAACTGGGTGTTCAGCGAATTGCGACCCTTCCGGGGAGCATCGCCTAAGGTTGCTACCACCAATGCTCCCAGCACGGCTCCCACGCCCAAGACGAAACCCATGAAGCCGTAGCCCCCTGCGCCCAGGCCAAAGACATCCTGGGCGAACACCGGTAAGAGCAAGTTGATCGGAACGCCGCAGAACGCGCACACCAGGGCAATCAGCATCAACGACTTGAGGACCTTGCTCGATCGAATTGAACGAAAGCCCTCCAGCAGGCTGCGAAGCATGTTCTTCCGGCTGGTGCTCGGCACATGCCGAACATCCACCGCGAATAAACCCACGAACACGGCGGCGAAACTCAGGCCGTTTATCAAGAAGCAGCGTGCCGGCCCAAAGCGGTCCATCATCACACCACCGATCGGCCTACCTACGGCTCCTGCCAGATTGAACTGAATCGATATCAGCGCAATGGCGTTTTGCAGATGGCGTCGAGGAACGAGAGATGGAATCAGCGCCTGATATGCCGGACCTCCGAAAGCTTGTCCCAAGCCCGCGAGAAATGCCGCTGCCAGAATGTGCCAGATCTCGATTCGGTTCGTAAAGAACAGCGCCGCCAGTCCCAGAGCGGCCGTCATCTGCAACGCCTGTGATCCCATCAGGAGGTAACGCCGGTCCATTCGGTCCGCGAGCACACCGCCGAGAACCGAGAACAAGAGGATCGGAAGTCCGTTGAGAAAGGCGGTCAACCCCAGGAGGCTCTCCGAATTCGTTTGTTCGTAGATGTACCAACTCTCCGCGATTTGAGCCACGAAGAACCCGGTGGTCGAGGTGAAGGCCCCGAACCAGACCCACCGGAAGTTACGGTAACGAAAAGAACGGAACGTCCGCGCTGCGACAGGTACCTTACGTTTGCTGCGGCGACTGTCCATTAATTGCCAGATGGACGCGCGCCATACAACGCGGCCTCACTAGCCGGAACCCTATCTTGCCACAGCAATGGCGTTCCGCCTGTTTCGAACAACAATGGCATGCTGTGTTCCTCGTGGACACTGCCTCGACAATTCCGGAATGCGGGTACCCTGAGGGGTGACTCGCCAGCACGGGGTCGACACCCGCTTCCGGTCCAGTGCCAACGGTGGTTCGCCAAGACGGATCGCGCCACACCTGAACGCTACGATAGGGGGTCGCCCCGGCTTCTGTAGGCCCCAAGCTTGCCGGCGTCCAGGCGTAGGCAACGTACGAGATGGAAGACAGACAGCTGGAAGAACAAGGCCGGCATCCGAAGGGCCTCTTCGTGCTTTTTGCGTCGGAGGCGTGGGAGCGGTTCAGTTTCTACTCAATGCTGTCGCTATTCACGCTGTACCTGAGGGACGGCGAGGAAGGATTCGGCTGGACAGAAGCGGAGGCCACGACCCTCTATTCGTGGTACCTGACGTTCGTCTACGCGAGTCCTTTCATCGGGGGCCTGCTGGCCGATCGCTATTGGGGGTACCTCCGGACGACGCTGATCGGGGCGGTCTTCTTCGTGGCAGGACACCTGCTGCTGTCGTTCCACTCGCTGCCAGTCGTATACCTAGCACTATGCTGTCTGATCGTCGGCAACGGGCTCTTCAAGCCCAATGTCTCGACAATGGTTGGCAACCTCTATCCGGACGGTAGTCCCCTCAAGGACCAGGCCTTCATCATTTTCTACTTCGGGATTAACGTCGGCGCGTTTGTGGCGCCAGTGGCGATGGAGGTGATCAAGCAAACCGCCGGATATCATCCGGCCTTCGCAGTCGCTGGTGCAGGCATGGTCGTCTCGCTCAGTTGGCTATACCTCCAGCGCCGACATGTGCGGGCCGCTGACGCTCCCACAGCGCTTCCCAAGGTTGAACGGACGGCCAACTCGGAGTTGGACAAAGTGCCCGAGTCCCGCCGAATCTTAGCCTTGTTAGCCATTTTTGTGATTGTGATCGTCTTTTGGATGGCGTTTCACCAGAACGGCTCCACCCTGACCTATTGGGCAGATGACAACACCGCTTGGGAGGTGTCGGGCACAATCTCAAACGCGATCAACCCGTTCTTCATCTTGGTGCTGTCCTTTCCGTTGGTGCAGTTCTGGCGCTTTCTCGGCAAGCGAGGGAAGGAGCCGTCGACGCCAGCCAAGATGGCGCTAGGGATGCTGTTTACTGGATTCTCGTTCTTCATTCTTTACTGGGCCGCGAAGGTCGGTGAAGCCTCGGTGGTCGGACCCGACCCTTACGCCTATGAAGTTTCGCCGGCGTGGCTGATCGGCTCGTATGGCGTCGTCACGTTGGGGGAGCTGCTGCTGTCACCGATGGGACTGTCCCTGGTCTCGAAGGTCGCCCCGTTCAGGCTACGCGGAATGATGATGGGCGGTTGGTTCGTCGCAACGGCGGTCGGAAACAAGCTCACGGCAATCGGAGTCTATTGGACGCGCTGGCCGCACTCGGTGTTCTTCGCTGTCCTAGGGCTCATGTGCGTTGCCGTCGCCGGCATCATGGCAGCCGTGCTCAAACCGCTCAAGAAGAGCATGCCGGGCGTGTAACCCGGTCTTGGACGGCGACTGATCGCGAATTGGCCATACGAACCTAGCCACACGAAACTCGCATGCAGAAGCGATCAGGTCATAAAGCGCCGCTTGGACCCAGAGCCCGATAGCCCCCTCATACAGCGGATGCAGCGGATTCCCACCAGAAGCCGCCACGTTTAGGCTCGCGGGACCATCCCAAAATGAGTTCGTGCCGCCGCCATCAAGAACCTCCTTGCAGGCCTGCTTGCGGACGACGGCATTCGATGAACCAAGTCGGTCCGCTACCAAACGCACCAATGCAGACATAGCGGGTCCAGCCGAGTTTTCCACGGCAAGAATCCCTGCTAGGCAAATACCGCCTGATCAGTTCCTCGGCCGGTAAACGAGGGCCAGCACAGCTCCGCAAATCATGATCTGCGCCATGTCGAAGACGATCCAGCTGACTGACAGGGAGAAAGGCATGGGA
>MKWU01000991.1_pt1 | contig 52137 bp, 50 predicted proteins | sample 809101 | NCBI WGS metagenome assembly MKWU01 (sample SAMN05860141, study PRJNA318959) | sponge metagenome | host: Aplysina aerophoba | place: Slovenia: Piran, Adriatic Sea, Gulf of Piran | collected 2013-05-07 | reverse complement strand
AGCCAAGGGAGCGGAATACGCGGGAGGTGGCAAGAGCGCCGGCGTGCGGGCTGGCGGCTTCGCGGAGGGGAGCGGTATCGAGTTGGAAGGGGGTTTTGGCCATGAGCGGGAGACGAGCAGGCATAGCAGACGAAGAATAGACGACCTATAATACAAAGTCCAGCCTACATCGGCCCCCAATTGCATATTTCGACGAAGGTTCCTTCACTTTGTGCCATTCGCTAGGCGAGGATCAGGGAGGGGCCGCAGGGGCCGAACACAGCATGAGGGTGGTTCCTGCGAGCCAGTAGAGTCCGCCTGATGCCAGCTTAGAGCATGTCGCTTGATTGTCAACCGAGAGGAGGGAAGGGTCAAGATGCTTAATTAAGATTACTATACTGAAGTGCTATTAATAAATCGCCGGACCAGGAATTTGAGGCCGGATCCGGCGAGATCCGGCTAGATCCGGCTAGATCCGGCTTCGGGTGCTTTGACGAGGCAGGGGTTACCGGCTATAGTCGGGGGCACGGCGTGAGGCGATAGATGCATCTGGAAGGCGAGCACACCATCTCCGCCAGTCGAGGGCACGTTTGGGAACAGTTGAACGATGCCGGTGTATTGGCCCGTATCACGCCCGGGCTGCAGGAATTGCAGGCGCAGGGCGAGGATTCCTACCAGGCGCGTTTCGCCATCAAGATGGGGCCGATCAACAGCACCTTCAGCGGTACGCTGCGGGTGGCGGACCGGGTGGCGCCGCAGCGCTTCCGGCTGCTGATCGACGTGGCCGGCAATGCCGGGTCGGCAACCGCGGAGGCCCTGGTCACCGCCACGCCCGTCGCGGGCGCCGATCCGGAGCAGACCCGGGTCACCTTCGCCGCGGACGCCAGGCTCACCGGGCTGCTGGTACGCATGGGACAGCGCGTGCTCAGCGGCGTCGGACGCCTGCTCACCAAGCAGTTTTTTCAGGCTTTGGAACGAGAACTCAACGACGCATCGCCGCAACCGGCGGCGTCATATCAGGAGGGGGATTCATGAGTGTGTCAATCAACGTCACCGTCAACGGCCGGGGCTACCAGGAAGAGGTGGAGCCGCGGCTGCTGCTGGCAGACTTCCTGCGCGACGTCCTGGGGCTGACGGGAACCCACGTCGGCTGCGATACCAGTGGCTGCGGCGCCTGCACCATTATCGTCGACGGCAAGGCGGTGAAGAGCTGCACGCTGCTGGCGGTGCAGGCGGACGGCGCCGACCTCACCACCATCGAGGGGCTGGCGAGCAACGGCGCGCTGCACCCGTTGCAGGAGGGCTTCCATGAGGAGCACGGCCTTCAGTGCGGCTTCTGCACGCCCGGCATGATCATGGCGGCGTGGCAGCTTCTGGAACGCAACCCCAACCCGAGCGACGCGGAGATCCGCCACGCCCTGGAAGGCAATTTCTGCCGCTGCACGGGGTACGAGAACATCGTCAAGTCGGTACGCGCCGCGGCCGGCTCGGCGGCTTAGGAGGTCCGGCTATGGCGAAATATATCGGCCAAGCGGTCAAGCGCGTCGAGGACCGGCGCTTCATTACCGGCAAGGGGCGCTACACCGACGACATCAAGCTGCCGGGCATGACCTACGCCGCGATCGTGCGCAGCCCGCATGCGCATGCCACCATCAACGCCATCGATACCTCCAGGGCGCTTGCCGCGGACGGGGTCGTGACGGCGTTCGTGGGCCAGGACCTGGCCGACGCCGGCGTGGGCGGGCTGCCGTGCGGCTGGCAGGTCGACTTCAAGAACGGCGACACCATGAAGGAGCCGCCGCATCCGGTACTGGCGGTGGGCAAGGTGCGCCACGTCGGCGACCCGGTGGTGATCGTGATCGCCGAAACCAGGGACCAGGCGCAGGACGCCGCCGAGTTGGTCGAAGTGGACTACGGAATCCTGCCGGCGGCCGTCGACACGGTGGCCTCCGCGGGCGAGGGTGCGCCGCTGGTGCACGACGACGTGCCGCGCAACGTGCCGTTCGACTGGGGCCTCGGCGACGCCGACGCGGCCGCGGCCGCCCTCGATTCGGCGGCCCACGTCACCACGCTGGAGATCACCAATCAGCGGCTGGTGGCGAACGCCATCGAGCCGCGCTGCGCGATCGGCGACTACGACAGCGCACGCGACCACTACACGTTGTACACGTCCAGCCAGAATCCGCACGTGATCCGGCTGCTGATGACCGCCTTCGTGCTCGGCCTGCCCGAGCACAAGGTGCGGGTGGTTTCGCCCGACGTCGGCGGCGGGTTCGGCAGCAAGATTTTCCACTACGCGGAAGAGGTGCTGGCGATCTGGTGCTCGCGCCAGATCGAGCGTCCGGTCAAGTGGACGGCGCAGCGTAGCGAGAGCTTCATTTCCGACGCGCAGGGCCGCGACCACGTTACCAAGGCCGAGCTCGGGCTCGACGCGGACGGCAACTTCACCGGCTTGCGGGTTACCACCCACGCCAACGTGGGCGCCTACCTGTCGACGTTTTCGACCTGTGTGCCCACCTATCTGTACGGCACGCTGCTGCAGGGGCTCTATACCACGCCGGCGATCTACGTGGACGTGACGGCGGTGTTCACCAACACCGTGCCGGTCGACGCACTGCGCGGCGCGGGCCGTCCGGAGGCCACCTACCTGCTGGAGCGGCTGGTCGACACCGCCGCCCACGAGTTGGGCCTCGATCCCGGCGAGTTGCGGCGGCGCAACTTCATTCCGCCGTTCGACGGCGTCGAGCAGCCCGGCTACCAGACCCAGGTGGCGCTGCAGTACGACAGCGGCAACTATGCTGGTGTGCTGGACAAGGCACTGGAGATGGTCGGCTACGATGACTTCCGCGAGGAGCAGGCGGCCGCCCGCGCCGAGGGCCGCTACCTCGGTATCGGGTTCTCCACCTACATCGAGGCGTGCGGCATCGCGCCGTCGGCGGTGGTCGGCTCGCTCGGTGCGCGCGCCGGCCTGTTCGAGAGCGCGGTGGTGCGCGTGCAACCGACCGGCAAGGTGAGCGTGTTCGTGGGCAGCCACAGCCACGGCCAGGGCCACGAGACCACCTTCTCGCAGGTGGTGGCGGACCAACTCGGCATTCCGATTGAGGATGTCGACATCATCCACGGCGACACCGACCAGGTGCCGTTCGGCATGGGCACCTACGGGTCGCGCAGCCTGGCGGTCGGCGGCAGCGCCATCGTGCGCAGCCTGGACAAGGTCAAGGAGAAGGGCGCCAAGATCGCCGCCCACCTGCTGGAAGCGTCGGAGGACGATCTCGAGTACGCCGGCGGCAAGTGGACGGTTCGCGGCACCGACAAGTCGATCGGCTTCGGCGACGTGGCGCTTACCGCTTACGTCCCGCACAATTACCCCGAGGGGTTGGAGCCGGGCCTCGACTTCACCAGCTTCTACGATCCGGCCAACTTTACCTTTCCGTTCGGGGCGCACCTGTGCATCGTCGAGGTGTGCGCCGACACCGGCAAGGTCACGCTGAAGCGGTTCGTGGCGGTCGACGACGTCGGCAACGTGATCAACCCGCAGATTGTCGAGGGGCAGGTGCACGGCGGCGTGTGTCACGGCATCGGCCAGGCGCTGCTGGAAGGCGCGATTTACGACGGCGACGGCCAGTTGGTCAATGGTTCGTACATGGACTACGCGATGCCGCGTGCCGACGATCTGCCCGCCCTGGAACTGGGGCGGACGGTGACGCCGTGTCCGCACAACCCGTTGGGCGCCAAGGGCGCCGGCGAAGCGGGCACCATCGGTGCCACCCCGGCGGTCGTGAACGCGGCCGTCGATGCACTCTGGCATGTGGGCGTGCGAGACCTGCCGATGCCGTTGACGCCGCAGACCGTGTGGCAGGCGATCCAGCAGGCCGGGTCGTAGGGATTTCGGGCAAGTAGGATTTCGGCAAGGCAAGGAGAATCTGATGAGCAGTGCATTCAATTATCACCGTGCAGCTTCCGTGGACGACGCGCTGGCGGTGCTGGGGCAGCATGAGGACGCGGCGTTGCTGGCCGGCGGACACAGCCTGATTCCGTCGCTGAAGCTGCGTCTGGCGGCCCCCGGGACGTTGGTCGACATCGGCCACCTGGATGAGTTGAACTACATCCGTCAGCAGGGCGGCGGGGTGGCAATCGGCGCCGCCACCACCCATCACGACGTGGCGACTTCCACCGTCGTTGCCGGGCAGGCGCCGCTGCTGGCGCAGGCGGCGGCGGTAATCGGCGACCCGCAGGTGCGCAACATGGGCACCATCGGCGGCTCGCTGGCGCACGCCGACCCGGCCGCGGACTATCCGGCCGCGGTGCTGGCCAGCGGCGCCCACATCGTCGCGCGCGGCCCGGGCGGCGAGCGGGTAATCGAGGCCGGCGACTTCTTCGTCGATCTGTTTCTGACCGGCCTGCAGCCGGGCGAGATCATCACCGAGGTCCGTGTTCCGGCGCAGCCGCCGGGGTCCGGCGCCTGCTACGCCAAGTTTCCGCATCCCGCGTCGCGGTTCGCGGTCGTCGGCTGCGCGGCGGTGGTCGCCGCCAACGCCGGCGTGTGCACCGATGTGCGGGTGGCGTTTACCGGCGTCGCCAATGCGGCGTTCCGCGATGCCGGAGTCGAGGGTGCGCTCGGCGGTCAGCCGCTCACCGGCGCCGGCATCGACGCGGCTTCGGCCGTGGCGGCACAGGGAGTGGAAGTGCTCAGCGACGCGTTCGCCGGCGCCGACTATCGCCGTCACCTGGCCACGGTGTTCGCCGGCCGGGCGCTGCGCTCGGCGGCACGGCTGTAGGGAACAGGCACGGCGGAAATCGGCGCGGCTTGGGGAGATTTGCATTGACCGGCGCGCGTTGCGGCGCTTTACTATGGGTGTGATGGGGAAGGTGTGATGGGGAAGAAAGAGCCGAAGTACATCTTTCATCTCTACCGAACTGACGGTCAGTCGCTCATCCTCAATCCGTTCGAGGCGCCTGACAAATTGCGCACCGCGCTCGAAACGCAGGAGATTGAGGGCCGCTACGGCGCCGAGCCGCCGGTCTCGCTGCTTACCACGTTTCGCAACGACCTGTATCGCGCCGTTGAGGACGCCGTACGCCGGTTTCTGTCCGATGCGCGCTTCGTGCCACGGTTCCTGCTGTCTGCCGGCGCATTCTTCGCGTCGTTCATGATCCTGTCCTACGCGGTGCCCGATCCGATCCTGATCGTCGACGAGTTGTTGGTGGCCGCTGCCGCCGGGATCGGCACCTACCTGTTCATGGGACGGCGCGACCTCGGTTCGGACGCGGCGATGAAGAAGCGGATCGCCCTGCGCAACTCGGTGGACCGGATCAAGTTCGTGCCGAGTTCGTTCCTCGCCCGCGTGGAGCGGGAGTTGCACCGTACCGAGAGCGGCAACTTCGAGGAGGCGGTGCGCGCCATTCTGGATCCCGAAAAGAGCGCCGATGGCGACGGGGGCCCGGGCGGTGCAATCAATGCCCTGTCGGATGAGGAACGCGGCGAGGTGGCGCAGTTCGTCCTGCTGCTCGAAGAAAAATACCGGTTCAAGCGGCTGCGCCGCGAGGAGAAGGTGCTGCGCAGCTACGCTTCGCGCGCGGCCTCCGATCGCGGCGACTCGCTGCGGCGCTGGTCGGACACCAAGAAGCTCGATCTGCCGCTGTACGCCATCTACAAGCGATTCAAGCGCTCCGTCGAGCGGGTGTAGCGGCCGCTCGCTCCGTCTTCATTTCTGTGCCGGCAATACTGGTAGCGGCTGGTCTGCTGGCTCTCACGGCCGCGGGTTGCGGCTCCGACGATGGCCGGGTCCGGCTGACGGTGGGCGGCGAACAATTCGACGTCGAACTGGCGGTGACTCCCGAGCAGCGCCGCCAGGGTCTGATGTTCCGGGAGCGGCTCGGCGAGCGCGAGGGGATGCTGTTCGTATTCGACGACGAGGAGACCGTCTCGTTCTGGATGCGCGACACCCCGCTGCCGCTGTCGATTGCCTTCATCGACGCGCGCGGCGTGATCGTGCACGTGGCCGACATGGAGCCATACTCGGAGGCTCCGGTCCCGTCACGGTATCCGGTTCGCTATGCCCTGGAAGTGAACAAGGGGGCGCTGGAGCGCGCCGGAATCGAGGTCGGCGACCTCGTCGAGCTGCCCCCGCTGCGTTGAGGAGCTGAGCGAGCGAGCGAGCGCTCGCTACGCAAGGTCTCCGGGATGGCCGCCGGCGTCGGCGAACGATTCGAGCACCGGCGCCGAGTCCCCGTGCTCCGGCTCGCTCACCACGATCTCGATGCGGCGGTCGATCTTGGCCAGTTCGCGCTCGAGCGTCTTGGCGAGCTTTACGCCCTCTTCGAACAGTTCCATGGCCTGATCGATTGGCTGGTTGCCGTGACGCAGGGCTTCGCCGATCTGCTCCAGCCGCTGCAAGCGTTCTTCAAAGGTTTCCATTCGTTGCCTGTTCCGTCTCCGGTTCTGTTTCTGTTTCGGTTACCGAGGCGTGCAGCGCGCCGCGGTGGAATTGTACACGCACCTGTTCGCCGCTGCGTACCTGTTGCGCGGCGGTCACGTAGCTGCCGTCCGCCGCCGCCGTGACCAGCGCGAAGCCGCGTTGCAACACCGCCCGCGGCGAGGCCACGGCCACGCTCCGGCTGGCCAATTCAAGCCGGTGGCGCAACTTACCAGCTTGGGCAGTAGCTGCCTGGAGCATCTCGCCGCGCGCTTCGTCGAGGCGCTGCTGCACCGGGTGGGTAAGCAGGCGCATGCTGCGCGCCAGTTGCTCCGGTCCGCAGCGGTCCAAGATTGACCGATGGCGTTGTGCGCGCCGCTCCATTGTCAGGCCGATCGTGTTGCGCAGACCCGTTACCCGGCGCTGCAGTTCGGCGCGCGAGGCGGCCACCACCTCGGCGGCTGCGGATGGCGTGGGGGCGCGGTAATCGGCGGCGAGATCGCTTAGCGCCACGTCCACCTCGTGGCCGACGGCGGAGATGACCGGTGTACCGGCCTCGGCGATGGCGAGCACTACCGCCGCCGAGGAAAAGGGCAGCAGGTCCTCCAGCGAGCCGCCGCCGCGGGTCACAATGATCACGTCGCCGAGCTGCCAGCGGTCGGCGGCGCGAATGCACTTTGCTATGCGGTCGGCGGCGTCCGGTCCCTGTACCGGGGTCGGCAGAATCACCAGGTCGACACCGGCATTGCGGCGGCCGAGCACACGCAGCACGTCGCGGACGGCAGCCCCGGTGGGCGAGGTAACGAGGGCGACGCGGCGCGGCAGCAGGGGAAGCTGCTGCTTGCGCTCCTCGGCGAACAGGCCCTGCGCCGCGAGTGCGCGCTTGCGCCGTTCCAGCAGCGCCAGCAGGTCGCCGTCGCCGGCGCGCTCGATTGTCTCGGCAATGAGCTGGTAGCTGCCACGCTTGCCGTACACCGAGATTGGGCCGCGTATCCGCACGAGCATGCCGTCCGCCGGCACGAAGCTCAGCAGGTGGTGGCGGTTCTTGAACAGGGCGACGTTGAGCGTTGCCTCGCGATCGACCAGGTTGAAATAGTAGTGGCCGGTGCTCGACGGCCGGAATCCGCTCACTTCGCCCTCCACCAGCACATCGAAGAAGCGGTCCTCCAGGAGGCGCCGCAATTGACGGGTCAGCTCGCCGACGGTGAGCGGGCGCCGGTCGCCGCTGACGGATGCGGGGTCGGACGCCGTGCGCAGGGGCCTCTCGGACGCGGTGCGCGGCGCGGGATTGGGACGTCCGTCGTGCGGTCCCTGCGGCCATCTTCTCATTGTCCCGAGCATACGGTCCACCGGCACCGGCACACAAGAACGGCAAGAACCGAATCGACAAGATCGACGAGTTTGACGAGGCCGGTGCCCGCCGCCGACTCACGCGACCGCGGCAGCGGGACGATAATCACTCATGATGGGCCAAGTTGTCTCTGTACGGTCACTCCGTGACATGGCGTTTGCCGGTCCGCTCAGGCGGGGTCGCCGCCTGTTTGCGGCCATCCTCATTCAGGCCGCCATCGCGGGTTCGGGAACGACCGCCGCGGTAGCCGATGGCGTGGACCTGCTGCAGCTCGCCGAGGAACTCGGCGCGGTTCTGGAGTGGAACCCGGTACGGCAGTTGGGCGTGCTGGCGGCCGGTAACCGCAGGGTAGCGCTTCGGGTGGGTACGCCGTGGGTGCTGGTGGATGGCTCCGAACCGCTATTCGTCGGCGATGTCGTGCGCCGCGCCGGTGCGGTGGAGATACCGGCGATGGGGGCCGATGAACTGCGCCGGGTGTTGCAGGAGGGAACCGGACACCCGGTGCACCGAATTGGCGCCATCCTGATCGATCCGGGCCACGGCGGCAAGGATCCGGGCGCGGTCGCCAACCATGTCATGGATGGGCGCGAGGTGACGATGCTGGAGAAGGACATTGTCCTGGAAACCAGCATCGTGCTGCACCGGTTGCTCCGTGAAGGCTTTCCCGACAAAAGGGTGGTGCTGAGCCGCACCGACGATCGCTACCTGACCCTGGAAGAGCGTACGTTGCTGGCCAACAATTTGCTCAACGAGACCGGGGCGCCGGTGATCTTCATCTCCATTCACGCCAACGCATCGCTGAGCAAGGTGGCGCGCGGCTTCGAGGTGTGGCACCTGCCGGAGAATCACCGGCGCGACGTAATCCTGCCCGACAGCTCGGCGGCCAAGTCGCGGGAACTGGCGCCGATCCTGAACTCGGTACAGGAGGAGGAGTTCACCCGCGATTCGCAGCTTCTGGCGCACACTATCATCGACCACTTCCAGCATCGCGTGGGCGACCGCAGCATTAACCGCGGCGTCCACGAGGAGTCCTGGTTCGTGGTCCGCAACGCCAAGATGCCGGCGGTGCTGGTCGAACTGGGATTCGCCACCAACAAGCGCGAGGCCAAGCTGCTGTTGGACCCGGACTACTTGCGGACCCTGGCGGAGGCCATCTACAGTGCCGTAGCGGCGTTCGTGACCACCTATGAGGAGAGTGACAGCAGATGAGCCGGCCCGGTCGCTGCGCGCGAGGGCGGAAGCCGAGCGGCATGCAAGCGGCGGCAGCCACGAGGCGCAGCCTGGGCGCCGGAGCGGGGGCGGGGAATACTGGAACCTGGTAACCGCGGTCGCGGTGGTAGCGTGGCTGGTCGTGCTCGGATACAGCGCGTTGATGCTGCAGCCGGAGGCCAACGGCAGCGTGCGGCGGGTGTTGTTCTTTCCCGAGGTGCCATACCAGGGCGCCGGCCACAGCGAGGGCTTGGTGCTGCACCAGGAGGTGCGCTACGTGCCGTACCGGTCGCAGCAGGAATCCGCGCTGCGTTTACTGGTGGAGGAGACGATTCTCGGTCCGGCGGATCATCGCACACATCATCTGCTGCCGGCCGGCGTGCAGGTCATTTCCACCCACGTGGCGGACGGCGTGGCGTACGTCAATTTGTCGCACCACGCCTGGACCGGCGCCACGGCCGTAGCCAGCACGGGCGCTGAACGGATCGCTACCCTGACCGATGTCATTCTCGTCAACTTTCCCCGCCTGCAGGCGGTACGCATTCTGATCGAAGGACAGGAACCGCGCCTCAAATCGGCGCCAATCGAAGGAGCAGACAATGGCTGAACCGTTGACCGAACAGCAGGTAAGCGCTGCACTGGCGGAGCTGCCCGGCTGGGAGCACGCCGGCGATGCGATCACCAAGACGTACACGTTTTCCCACTTCCGGGAAGCGGTCTCGTTCATGGTCAGAATCGCGTTTTCCGCCGAGGCGGCAAATCATCACCCCGAGTTGTGGAACGTCTACCACCGGGTGCGGGTCACGCTAGCGACCCACGACGCCGGCAACCGGGTAACCGCCAAGGATATCGCCCTGGCAGGGGAGATCGAGCAGGTTTCCTGGGTGTAGCTCCCGCTTTGGCTACAGCAGGTCGGGGCGCCGTTCGCCGAGCTCCTGTACCGCGTCGCGCACCAGTTGGGTGCGGCCCTTGCGGGTCACCAGTACGGCGCCGTTGTTCACCACCACGATGAGGTCGTCGACGCCGGCCAGTGCAACCGGCAAGTCGCTGAACACGGTATTGCCATGCGCCTCCGCCGCGGCCACCGGTGCGTCGCCGTCCGCAATTCGCGCCAGCTCGTCCCAGCTGCCCACGTCGCTCCACCGGAACGAGGCGGGCACCGCGGCCACCCGGTCGCTGCGTTCCATCAGGGCGTAGTCTACGGAAATGCCTTGGAGGCCCGCGTACGCCGCGCGCAGCTCCGGCGAAGGCGGCACCACCGGCGGGCGCAGCGATTGGTCCGTTTCGCGCGGCGCCGTGCGGATCGGGGGGTTGTCGAGCAGTGCAGCGATCGCCGGTGCGTGGCGGTGCAGTTCGGCGTCCAGCAGCCTTAGGGGAAACAGGAACATGCCGGCGTTCCACAGGAATCCGCCGGCCGCGATGAAGCGCTCGGCGCTCGCGCGATCCGGCTTTTCCCGGCACGCCGCCACCCGGTAGCCGCCGGTGAGCTGCTCGCCGGGCTCCAGGTAGCCGTAGCCGGTCTCCGGGCGCGTCGGCCGGATGCCGAACGTGGTCAGCCAGCCCTGCGCCGCCAAGCGCCGCGCCGCGCCCACGTCGGCGGCGAACGCGGCCTCCGGCTCGATGGCGTGATCGGACGACAACACCAGCAGCGCAGCCTCGTCACCGCCGGCCGCGCCGATTCCGCGTGCCAGACTCGCACCGAGGGCTACCGCCGGGGCGGTGTTGCGCGCGGCCGGCTCGCCGACGATGTAGCATGGCGCGGCGCCCGGCGGCGCATCCAGGGCGGCGGTCTGCGCCGCAACCGTGTCCATCTGGTCCTCGGCGGTTACCACCATCACCAGGTCTGACGACACCGCCCATGCGCGCAGCAGTGCCTGCTGCAGGTAGCTTGGCCCACCGTCGAAGCTCAGGTACTGCTTGGGCGTGGCGGCGCGTGAAGCGGGCCACAACCGCGTGCCGCTGCCGCCGGCGAGAATCAGCGTGATCAGACTCATCGTGCCGCTCAGGGGAGCACCAGGCGGTCGGAGAGGGGCGCCAGCCGGCGGCGCAGCTCCGGCGACAGGGTGGCGGCGATTTCGTACTGCGTGGCGGCTCCGGGGCGGGTGTAACCCATGTGCAGGATGCGCCGCGGGCCGGAGCTGTTGTTGGCCCGGGCACCGTGCCAGGTGTCGCCGTGCAGCAGGACCGCCGATCCGGCGGGACAGGTGGCGAGCACCTCGCCGGGCACCGGGGCGTACAGATCGGCCAGCTCAGTGGCCGGGAACGGGCGCCGCTGAGAACCGGGAACCAGCCGCGTGGCGCCGTTCTCGGCGGTGATCTCGTCCAGGGCCCACAGCACGTTGAAGTAGGCGGGGGAGTCGCGCCAGCTCTGCCGGTCGGCGTGAATGGCCTGGTGCGGATGCTGGTGGCCGGGCAGCGGATCGTGGGCGTTCATGGCGTGCCAGGTAACGGGCCGTCCGATTGTCATCTCGGCGAACTCCAGTACCAGTGGATCGGTAGCCAGCTCGACGAACAGGTCGCCCTTGCTGAACAGGTTGCACAGCCGGCGCACGAACGGGGCCACCGCGGGTTGCTCCCAGCCGGCGCGGGCGCCCTCGGCGGCGTAGATTTTCTCTACCGCGTCCAGGATCGCCGCCACGCGCGGGGCCGGCAGGTAACGCTCAACAATAAGGTAGCCGTCGCGCCGGAACGCGGCGCGCAGTGCGTCATTACTCACCGTGCCATCGTAAGCACTGCGCCGAATCGGTCAAGAGCGGCGGCCGTATCACCACCGTATCACCATTGCCGTGGTTCCGGGCCCGCCGCGTCAGTAGCTGCGCGCGTCGACCTGTTCCGCGCCGCTGCCCTCCACGGCCACGAATACGCGGTTGGGCAGGCACGCAATCCACTGGCCGGGCCGCGACACCGTGCCGGTCTTCACGCAGATCTGGTTGGCGCAGGGGGCCGCATCCACGAACACCTCGCCGCCGCGAACGACGATGCGATTGCTGCCGAGCGGGCCACTCACGTCCAGGACCTGGTCTTCCTCGGGGCGCAGCAGCCAGGTGGCGTCGGGAGCGGTGACGCGTATCATCGCGCGGCCGCTGCGCGAGCCGAGCACCCAGCGCGTGATGGCGCCGGCCACGCCCAGCGACAGGAGCAGCGCCGCGATATCCAGCAGCCGCAGCGGCAGCCAGCGCAGGAAGCGGCGCCGCCCGGGGTCGGCCGGTCCGCGGCCGCGGGCGCTGTTCATCTACCGGCTCCCGGAGGTGCGGGGCACGCCCCCGCCGGCTGTTGACGAGCGCCGGTACAGGACGTATGCATGCCTTGTGAGCGTATATACCCCCATCGTTGGAACTCTCGGCTACGTCGTCTCGCCCGATCGCCGGCGTACCCTGCTGGTGTACCGTAACGCCCGCCCCGACGATGACCACCTCGGCAAGTACAACGGCCTCGGCGGCAAGATGGAGCCGCGTGAGGACATCGCCACCTGCATGCGGCGCGAGATACGGGAGGAGGCGGGCATCGAGTGCCGGGAAATGTCCCTGCGCGGCACCATCAACTGGACCGGCTTCGGGCCGCGCGGCGAGGATTGGCTCGGATTCATTTTCCGCATCGACCGGTTCGAGGGTGAACCGTTCACCAGCAACCCGGAAGGGGTCCTGGAGTGGCACGCCATCGCCGATCTTCTGTCGCTGCCGCTGTGGGACGGCGACCGGCACTTCCTGGCCATGGTATTCGACGACGACCCGCGTCCGTTTCACGGCTACATGCCGTACGAAAACGACCGCGCCATGGAGTGGCGATACGTACGCTGAGAGAGCGTACGCTGAGGGAGCGTGCGCGCCTCATGACGCGGACGATCGCCGCCGGTCCGCGCTGACCGCCTGAATCAGCGCGCGGATGTAGCCGAGGATATACGCTTCGCCCGCTCCGTCGGTGCCGCTGCCGTCGTCGAGCTGCGGCACGTGGTCCGGAACCACCATGCCGTCGTAGCCGACCTCGGCGAGCGCGGTCATGATCCGGTACATGTCCAGATAGCCATTGTCCGGGAAGGTCTCGTGGAAGTCCGGCATCGGCGAACTGATGTTGCGAAAGTGCACCTGGAAGATGTGGCCGCGGCTGCCGAATTCGTAGATGGCGCCGGCCACGTCCTCGCCGCCGCCGTCGGGGCCGAACATCTCCGCGAAGCAGCCGACGCAGAACAGGATGCCGGAGTGCGGGCTGTGGCCGGCGACCTCCATCGCACGCCGGAACGCCACCCGGCTGCTGAACAGGCGCGGCACGCCCTGGTGGTCCACCGGGGGATCGTTGGGGTGCAGTTGCAGGCGAACACCGTTGTCCTCCGCCACCGGCAGGATCTCGCGGATGAACGCGGCGTAGTTGTCCCACAGTTCGTCGTGCGAGTAGCGGCGGTCGTACACGTCGGGCAGCGCCTGGGCCTCGGCGAGCTGAAACAGGCGCGTGTTGCAGCCGCGCGTCTCGGTGCGCCCGGTGGCGTAGGCGCCGCCGGTGTGCCAGGCGTAGGTCATGACGCCGACGCCGGCCCGCCCGAGGTCGCGGATGAAGCGCTTGAACAGGTCGATCTCGGCGCCGCTGTCCGGCAGCCCGAGCGCGATGGGGCGGCAACTGTAGCGGTCGGCGAGCATGATCTCGTGCAGGCCGAGGCCGGCGCCCTCGACCGTGTCGCGCACCCGGCAGATGTCGTCGTAGCCGCTGGCGCTGCTCGGGATGCGCACCTCGATCTTCTCCACCCCCATCTGGCGCAGGAAGCGCATCCGTTCCGGGGTCAGGGTTGCCGGCGTCTGGTGGCTTACGCCGAGTTGCAGGGCAGGGGAACTCATCGGCACAATCCTACCACTCTGGAACCGGCGCCGCCCAGGCGCCGATCGCCATCACGCCGCCGTCCACGTTCACGTGCTCGCCGGTCATGAAGCCGGCGTGCTCGCTGGCCAGGAACACCATCGCCTTGCCGATGTCGTCCGGGCGCCCGAGACGGCCGAGCGGCTGGTTGCGGGCGAACATCGCCATCGCCTCGGCCGGATCGTCGGTGGCAGCCGCCGCCTCCTGCACCAGGGGGGTGTCGATGGTGCCGGGGTTGACCGCCAACACGCGGATGCCCTCCTTGGCGTAGTCGATCGACATCTGGCGGGTCAGCGACAGTATGCCGCCCTTGCTGGCCGCGTACGCCGGCACCTCCGGCATCGACTGCAGGCCCTGCACGCTGGCCACGTTGATCACCGCGCCGCCGCCGCGCTTGCGGATCTCCGGGATGCAGTACTTGGCCATCAGGAAGTGGCTCTTCAGGTTCACCGCCAGGATGCGGTCCCACAGCTCCTCCGAGGTGCCCTCCACGTTGCGGTAGGAGTCGGTGCTCTGGATGCCGACGTTGTTGATCAGGACGTCGATGGCGCCGAAGTGTGCCACCGTCTCCGCGGCGGCGCGCCGGCACTGCTCGGTGCTGCCGAGATCGGCGGCGATGAACACCGCTCCCGGCCCGCGCTCCGCCGCCTCGCGGGCGGTCGCCTCGCCGTGCGCGGCATCCACGTCCACCACCGCCACGCGCGCCCCGCTGGCAGCGAACTCCAGCGCGATGCCGCGCCCGATGCCCTGCGCGGCGCCGGTTACCAGCACCACCTTGCCGCCGTAGTCAATCGTCATGCTGCCCCCTCGCCGCCCATGATACCCGTGCGCGGGTTCCTGCGCATGCGCTGCTTCAACTCCAGCGCGGCTTCAACACATGGTAGCCTTGGTGGGCACTGAGCTTGCGGGCGATGTCGGCGACCTGCGGATTGGGGTCGTAGAGCGCCAGTTCGAACAGCCGGCGGTGGCGGTGCGGGTCGAAGCGCAGCAATTCCCGGGCCGCGGCTACCCGCACCACGTCGTCGGGGTCGCGCAGGCCGAGCAAACACCATTCGGCGGCATCCTCCCTGCCGAGATGCGCCATGCCGGCGATCGCGGCCGAACGTAGCCCCTTATGGCTACATCGTGCGAACGGCAGCAGCAGCTGCAGATCGCCGTCCGCGGAACTCGCGATCAGCTCCAGGGCCGTACGGCGCACCGTATGATCGTCGTCGCCGAGCATCAGCGCGCACCAGTCGACCAGGTCGGGGTCGCCGGCACGGCCCAGCCGCCGCAGGCCGCGCAGCCGGCGCCGGGCGTTGCCCGATGCGAGAGCCTCCTCCACCTCGTCGGTAATCTCCGCCGTGCTCTCCGTTTGCTCCAGGTCAGGCGACACCGTCAGTTCGGCGGCATGCCGATGGACCCGCAGCGTGGCGGGATCGATCGACACGTTGGCGAACCATTCCGGCAGCCACCCGGCTGCTCGCTCCAGTATCTCGCTGTCGCGCAGGCGGGAGCGCGGTTGCGACATGCGCCGGTTGCGGATCCAGCGCGCCAGCCGTATCAGACCGGGCTCGCTGCGCGCGATGCCGCGATGCGCCTTGAGTCCGAGCACGTTGTTCAACCACGCCGCCAGCTCCGCTTCGGAGGACGGCGGATCCCACACCCCGGGGGCATGGCGCAGCACCGTGACCGGCAGGCTGCCGTTGATCGACACGATGCCCGCCCGGTACACCACGCGCTTGCTGCCGAGTTTGCGCTTCAATGCCGCCAGGTCAAGGTCGCACACCAGCACCACCGGGCGGTCGCGGCTGCGCCGTGCCTTTACCTTGGCGCGGAGTAGCGCATAGCTCTTGCTCTGCGCGAACCATACCCGCCGTGACGGCTTGCGCGGTGCGAATCCCGCGATGGCGATCTGCTCGGCGCTGCGCCGCGTGGTGCCGTGGTACAGCTGCATGGGGCTACCCGTCCCGTTCGGCGCGCCAGTGGTACGAGATTGGCGGTGTATGCTTGTCGAACCGGTGCCGGGCGACGTGATCGAGCTGCCGGTACGCCTGCGCAGTAAGCACCACGCCGCGCCCGCCCATTCGGGCGGCCACGTTCACGGTCTTGCCGATCACGTCGTAGCGGCGCAACCCCGGCGGCCCGAACTCGCCGCTCATCACGGGGCCGAAATGCACGCGAGCGTTCAGGTGGGCGTCAAAGCCGCGGTCGCTGGCCAGGAAGCGCACCTCGCCCGCGAGCTCGCACAGGGCACGTATCCCGGCCGCCATGCGGCCTGCCGGGATAACGCACAGGCCCTCGGCGCCGTTCAGCTTCACCAAGCGCGCGCCGGCGTTGGTTATCGCGCGGCCGGCAAGAACATAGTAGGACTGAAAAAGGTTGGCGACGCACAGATCCTCGCGCGGCGAATGCCATTCGCGAAGCCGGCCGAGGCCAAAGAAGGCGATACCCAGTTCCTGGCTCTGCCACGCGGCTTGGACATCGCCAACCCCGCCGGCGGATAAATCGGACATGATGCGCTCCTCACAAGGCGTATACTGACGACGAATCTGAACCGCCCACGGGCCGCCCACTCGCGTCGCGTCCAACCTATCCGATCTTCTGCCCGCGCGGCAATACGCGATTACGGCGCAGGTAGCGCTGCCCCGCTACGATCCTCATCCACTCCGGCCACGCCGGGCCGCGCTGATCTCAGCATTTACCTCTACGGCGGTCAGTCGATTGGTCCCCGTGGCGCGGGCGCGCTGTTGCATGGCCGCCACGGCGCTCTGCGCCCGGGACTGCCGAAGCGCGGAAAGCGTCGCTTCCAAAGTCGCGGCCGACGCGGTTGCAAGTATGGCTACCGGCTGGCCGTTCGAGGTGACGACCAGATCCTTCTCCTGAGCGAGGGATCGCCACACGTCCGCCGACTGACTCCGCAGCTCGCACCAACTTACGAATTGAGCCATTCCGACCCCCGACACGTCATCTGTGGGTGCCATTGCGTACGGGTTTGTGCTCGGCGTCAACCATGAGATCGCGTCAACCGAGCTCGCCTCCTGCTCGCGGGTGTGAGCGACCGGTAGTTCTTCATGGTGGGTAGTCTCGTCGGAAACTTAGGGCCGTGAGCATCTATTTGACCCCCTCGGATGCTCCGGCCGACGGCAACTGCGCAAGGTGAGCCACGCGGGCGGGATGCGGCATCGACGGACTCATACGCTCGATGGTATCGCGCAGATAGAGGTTGCGGACTGCGGCGGATTGCACAAGGTCGACGGGACGGCCCAGGATGTGGCTCAGAGCCTCGGCGAGTTTGAGAATCTGATCGAAGGGAACCAGCCCGGTGTCGGGATTGAAACGTCCGAGAGAGTCGGCGGCGTTGGTCCGCGGGTCGAAATCCGTGCCGCGCGCCGCCGATCCAAACATTTCGAGGCGCGCAACGCCGTAGCGTCGGCAGACTTCGGTCAGTAACCCTCTCTTGTCAGCGATAGCTTCGTGTATGGCCGGCCCTCCCGCAGCGGTGGCAAACGATGAGCATGCCTCTAGATGACAGCACCAATCTTGGTCAAACTGGCCGAAGCTGGAGCAGCCGAGTGTTGCGCTGCCTGATCCTCGGACGATGCAAGGTGGGTTTTCAAATTCAATACGGTGCATCCAGTTCCCAGTTCCTCATGCCACCGTCAACGTATTGGAAGACCTCAGCTCTTTCGCCCAATTCAGGAGAGGTGAGCAGATACTCCAACCCGGCGTTCGGAGGAAGCGCGGGGTTGACGAGATCTTCGGCAGGCTCGACTCGATCCGGCGGCAAGCGAGAGTTCCAAAGGGAAGCGAACAGTCCAACCGTGCCCCCGTAGTGTGCTGCGAGCGCCTGGTAGATGGAGTCGTTTTCTTCCCTGATGAGCTCCACCACAGCATCACGGAGGATTTCTACGTTTTCATCCTCGTCTTCCTCTTCGTCGTCGTCCGTTCGTTCGACCGTTCCGCGCTCTTCTTCCGGCAGATACCTGTGGATCCGAGCCATTTCCCATAGCATGTTATCGTCCATGTGCAAGGCTTCGAGATACTCCCAGATCCCGGGATGACCGAAGAAACACCCCCCGAGCTCGGGCCCGTCGGGGACTTGCTGATAGATCCCCACGTACATCGCCAACAGGCATATCGCCCGTAGCTTCAAGAGCGCTCGGGCGTGTTCAGAATCCTCGAATGCTGTCCCTCCGCTGAGACCAGACCGCACCAGCGCTCCCCACGACTCCTGGTACCAACGCAACTCTGGATGATCCATCATCACGCACCCGTACTCGTCGAAGAAACGCTCGACGCCTCTCCAGTCCAGTGGTTCCGTATTCTCGTCCCGACGAACTGGCATGGCTTCTCGCCGATGCTACCCCTTTACGGCGCCGGCGGTGAAGCCCTGGGTGAGGTGGGCCAAGAACCGGTTGTATTCCAGGCCGACGGGGATGGCGATGCTCAGGGCGCGGGCGAGCAGCAGCTCCTCCGGCTCGATACCATGTCGTGCAAGGGCCGTGCAGGTTGCGCTGCTACGCCGGGCGCAGGGTGGCGCCGAATACGGTGACGCCGTCTGGGGTTCCGTCGACCACTTGGGTGGCGCGCAGCGTGAAGCGGTGGGTGCCCGGAGCGTCGACGGCGATCCGGCCGAGGGTTACCGCGTATTCGGGAAAATACTGCGAGCGCGCCGTGTCGAGCTCGCGGGCGGCGCGCAGCGGCCCGCCGGCCGCGCCGCCCGCGGCGGCCACTTCCAGGTGGTGTTCGTTCACCTCGGTGGTTTCGTATTGCGGGGCGGTGATGACCGTTACCTCGTAGCTGCCGGGAGCGAACACCTTTACCTGCCACGACAGCTCGTCGGCGGTGTCCGTCCAGCCGGCGGTCATGCCGTTGGACAGCACCTCAAGGGTGGAGCCCGGGCCCTGGTCCACCTCCGCCAGGTGGGCGTGCAGGTGGATGGCGCCGTCCGGCTGCTGCACGGTGAGCGGGTCGGTTTCCGCGTCGCCGGCGAGATCGAGTGCGACCACCGGCACGTGATCGCAGTCGCTCAGGTCGGGCAGCTCCAGGCGCAGGCGGTCCACGTCGCCGGCGGCGGAACGATCCTGCGTATGCCGCACCGGCGCGGCGGATCCCAGCAGGCGCGCACCGGTGACCTGCGACCTGAGCCCGTGCACGACCAGCTCCGCCTCCGGCTCGAGCAGGTGCAGGAACAGGTGCCCGGGCCGGGTGGTCATGCGCATCCCGTCGTGCTCGTAGGGAAACGGGCTGCCCTGCGTTCCGTAGATCGCCTCGCCGTTCACCTTCAGCCAGGCGCCGATGGCGCGCAGCCGCTCGGCGCTCGGCTCCGGGATCACCCCCTCCGCCGTGGGGCCGACGTTGAGCAGGTAATTAACCCCCTTGCTCGCCAGGTCGATCAGCAGCAGCAGCAGGTTCTCCACCGACTTCCAGTGGTGGTCGTTACTCTTGAAGCCCCAGGTGTCGTTCAGCGTGGCGGGGGTCTCGTAGTCCGCCTGCACCCGGCCGGCGGGAATCTGGTTATCGCCCAGGCTGCCGTAGTCGCCCACGTCGTTGCCGATGCGCCCGCTCACCAGGCAATCCGGCTGCAACCGGTGCACGAAGTCGCGCAGCTCGATGCTGTGCTCGCGGCTGATGGAGTAGGGGGTGTCGAACCAGATCAGCCCCACCGGGCCGTACCCGGTGAGCAGTTCGCGCAACTGCGGCTTTACCTTGCGCTCCAGGTAGGCGGCGAAGTCCTTCTCTTCGGGAGCGAAGTCCCAGTCGTTGCGGGAGCCGCCCGGATCGTGCCAATCCTGGTCCTGGGAATAGTAGAAGCCGAGCCTGATGCCGGCATCGCGGCAGGCATCCGCCAGCTCGGCCAGCGGATCGCGCCCGTACGGGGTGGCGTCCACGATGTTGTACGGGCAGCACGGCGAGCGATACAGGGCGAAGCCGTCGTGGTGCTTGGCGGTAATCACCAGGTAGCGCATGCCCGCCTGCACGGCGAGATCCACCCACGCCTTCGCATCGAACCGTACCGGGTTGAACTGCTCCGCCAGGGTCTCGTATTCGGCGCGCGGAATGCGCTTGCGGAACATGATCCACTCGCCGATGCCATCCACCGGCTCACCCTTCCAGATGCCGGCCGGAATGGCGTACAGGCCCCAATGAATGAACATGCCGAAGCGCGCCTCGCGCCACCAGCCCAGGCCCGGGTGATGTACCACCGGGGCGGCGTTGCGGCCGCCCATGCGCGCCCGCCAAGTCGTGAACTCTGCCATGGCGCGCAGGGTAGCCGATGTCTGCCGCCACGTTCCACCACCATCGCCGTTGCGCTATGATGCGGTCATGTCGGACACCCTCACAGCGCCGAGCAAAGAGGCCTCCCGACCGGCCACCACCGGTTTCATCGACGCGGACTGCCACAACGCCCCCACGTCGATCAAGGCTCTGTACCCCTACCTGGCCCCGCGCTGGCGTGCTTTCGTGCAGGACACCGGCTACCAGGAGCCGATGGTGAACCACTACCCGAAGGTGTACGCCAACGCCGCGCGGCGCGACGCCTATCCGCCGGGGGGCGGCAATCCGGGCACCGATGAACGGTTCGCGGCCCGGCAGTTGCTGGACACCTGGGGCTTGGCCTACGCGATCCTCAATCCCCTGTACGCCCAGTCGCAGGTACGCAACCTGCACCTCGGCAGCGAGTTGATGCGGGCGGTGAACCGCTGGATGGCGGACGAGTGGCTGGACGCCGATCCGCGCTGGCGCGGTTCGATCGTGGTGAATATCGAGGATCCGGAGGCGGCGGCGGAGGAGATCCGTCGTGTGGCGCGCGACGGGCGCTTCGTGCAGGTGCTGCTGATGGTGCGTTCTCCCGAACCGTACGGGCGGCAGCGGTTCCGGCCCATCTTCCGCGCCGCGGCAGAGGTGGGGCTGCCGGTAGGCATCCACTTTGGCGGCGGCGGCGGGCCGATCACCGGCGTCGGGTGGCCCTCCTATTACATCGAGGATCACACCGGCATGGCGCAGGCGTTTCAGTCGCAGGTGATCAGCCTGGTATGCGAGGGCGTGCTGGAGGAGCTGCCGGAGTGCCGCATCGCGCTGGTCGAGGGCGGCTTCGCCTGGCTGCCACCGCTGATGTGGCGCCTCGACAAGAACTACCGGGGCTTGCGCCAGGAGGTGCCGTGGCTCACCCGGCTGCCGAGCGAGTACATTCGCGAGCAGTTCCGCGCCACCACCCAGCCGATGGAGGAGCCGCAGGATCCGCGCCACCTGCTGCAGATCGTCGACATGATCGGCAACGACGAATTTCTGATGTTCGCCACCGACTATCCGCACTGGGACTTCGACGCCCCGGATCAGGCGATCCGCGCGCTGCGGGACACCGTCCGATACCGCGCCGTCGCCAGCGAGAATGCGCGCCGTCTCTACGACTTCGAGCGCGCCTGAACCGGGCGCGGGGCGAGCTGGCGCAGGCCGGCGCGTCACCGGCGTCGACGTGGGGCCGGTGGCGGCGTTCCCTGATGGCAGTGTCCGGCCCGTGGTCGTCGGACGGCGGTCACTGGTGGTAGTGCACCACGCGGGGCGCTGGCACGTGCTGCGCGATCGTTGCCCGCACCAGGGCGCGCCCCTGTCGCGCGGGCGCATCGTCGAACATGCTTGCGCACACCTCGAACAAGGTCGCCCGGTGTTCGGAGCCGCGTCGCCCGCCCTGCAGTGTCCCTGGCACGGCTGGTCGTTCCTGCTTGCCGACGGCACCTCCGCGGCAACAGCTATTGCGCGCGTGCGCAGCTACCCGGTCCGTATTGTCGCCGGCCGGGTCACGATCGAAATACCATCCTCCTGAGCGGCCGAACGGCCGACATAGTAAGAGAAATCCAACAAGGAGCAGATCAATGAGCAGGTATCAACCCACGTGGTCGTCGCTGGCCACTCACCCCACACCGCGGTGGTTCCTGGACGCAAAGTTCGGTATCTACACCCACTGGGGACCCTACTCGGTCGCCGCCTACGGCACCAACGGCACTTGGTATCCGAAGCAGATGTACAACCCCGAGCGCCCCGAGTACCGCTACCACAGCGAGACCTTCGGGCCCCCGGAGCAGGTCGGCTACAAGGAGTTGATTGGCCGGTTTACCGCCGACAAGTTCGATGCCGACGAGTGGGCGGACCTGTTCGCGGCCTCGGGGGCGCGTTTCGCCGGTCCGGTGGCCGAGCACCACGATGGCTTCTCGATGTGGGACTCGAAAATCAACCCCTGGAACGCCGCCCGGATGGGGCCGCGGCGCGACGTCACCGGCGAACTCGCCAAGGCGATCCGGGACCGCGGCATGAAATTCGCCGCCACCTTTCACCATGCCCAGAACTGGTACATGTTTCCGACCGATGACCAGCGCTACGACTGCGCCGACCCCCGCTACCGCGACCTGTACACCGGTCCGCACGCCGCCGATGCCCGTCCGGACGAGTGGTTCCTGGACCGCTGGGAGGGCAAGTTGTACGAGGTGATCGACGGCTACCGGCCGGACCTGATCTGGTTCGATTTCGGACTCGGTTTTATCCGCGAGCAGCGCCGCAAGCGGTTCCTGGCCTACTACTACAACAAGGAGCGGGAGTGGGGCAGCGGCGTGGTGGTAACCTTCAAGGAGCTTCCCAAGGGTTGGTTCAACCTGCCGCCGATGACCGGGGTGGCGGACCTGGAACTGGGCAGAATGTGGGAGTTGACCAACCACGTCTGGCTGACCGACACCACGGTCGACGCCCACGGCGTGTGGTCGTATGTCAAGGACGCCGGCTACAAGTCCGAGGAGCGGTTGATCCACAACCTCGTGGACCGGGTAAGCAAGAACGGGCACCTGCTGCTCAACGTTGGGCCGCGTCCTGACGGCACCATACCCGAGCAGGCCGCCGACTGCCTGCGCGGCATGGGACGCTGGCTGGAGATCAACGGAGAAGCGATATTCGGCACCACGCCGTGGGTCTCGTTTGGCGAAGGGCCCACCAAGCACGAGGGGAGCGGCCACTTTACCGAGAAGAGCGAGCCGCGCTTCACGGCCGAGGACATCCGATTCACGACCAGGGATGACGCAGTGTACGCAATCTGTCTCGGCCGGCCGGGTGATGCCATCACCATTCAGGCGCTACGCGTGTTCTACGAAGACGAGGTGGCCGATGTTACCGCTCTCGGCGTCCCGGGAACGCTGAAGTGGCGCCGCACCGACGCCGGGATGACCATCGACGTGCCGAGCCGCCTGCGGGGAGAGCACGCCTTCACCTTCAAGGTGCAACTCGCACCCGCTTCCTGATCCTGACCCAATAGCGCTCGATTCTTCGGACAAAAAAAACCGCCAGCGCGCTCTCTCGCGAGTCGAGAGAACGTGCTGGCGGTGTAGCCCGCGCCTACGGTACTGCTACGGCGCGGCTACGTACACCTGAGTGAACTCCACCGGACCGCCAAGGGTGCGCAACGCGATCATGTCGCCGCCGGATACCCCGGTGCCGACGTTGACGGTGAGCTGCTCCTCGCCGTTGACCAGCAGCGTGGTCATACCGGTGTCGCGGTAGAGTGCCTCGACGTTGATCATCGAGGAGAGGCCATGCGAGATCTTGCTGCTCGCCAGCCACATCAGCGTGTTGTCGTCCGCCGACTCGTAGAACTGCAGGTGCAGGTCCTCGGAGTCATAGAACGGATCCTGGGTTACCCAGAGCAGATAGGACTTGCCGTAGTTCCAGGTGTTTCCGGATTGTGGGGTCGAGGAAGCCAGAATGTGCAGTCCGAACCCAACCTTGCTTCCGCCGTTGGCGTTGGCCGAGAATCCGAACAGCAACTCGTCCGCCGACTGATCCGCGGCAATCGAATACTTGGCGTGGGTCGCATCGGCATCGGACTGAACAACCGATCCACCCTGCGATTCCCACGATCCTTCGCCCGGCATCGCCTGCCCGCCGCCGAATCCGTTCACCACGAAGTTGCCGGACCGGATCAGGTTGTCGCGGGCCAGTTCTCCGCGGGTCCGCACCTCCCAGCCGTCGTCGACGGCGTCCACGGCCACCTGGCCGTCGTCGCCGCGCGTCAGCGTCAGGGTGTGGGCACGGCCCTCGATTCCCACGTTGGAAATGACCAGCTTGTTATCCTGGAGACTCGGTTGCGCCGCGTCGAGCTGCAGCGAGTCGGCAACCAGGTTGCGTCCCTCGAACAGCGCCGTGGCGGTCGCGGTTCCGGCGTCATACTTGATTCGTGCCGAAACCGGAGCACCCGCATACTGGATGCCGGCAATGTAGACCTCGTTGGGGCCGGCAGCCGTCAGGCTGGCGGCTTCGAGATCGAGCAGGCCGGCGTTCAGCCCGGGCAGGCTCGAGCCCTCGATGAGGGCGGCCATTTCTGTCTCCAGGGCCATCGCACGGTCCTGGGCGGCGGTCAGTGAATCGTTGGCCGCGTCCAGCTCGCTGTTCGCCGCCGCGAGCGCGTTGTTCGCCGCCGCCAGCGCCAGCCGGGCTGCTTCGCCGTCGACGTTCGCCTCATCGAGCGCCTGCTTCTGCGCGGCCAGTTCGGACATCGCCGTGGCCAGTTCTGCCTGTGCGTCGGCGAGCAGCACTTCCGGTTTCGTCGGCAGGTTCACGCGGTTGAGGCCGGTCACCTGCAACTGTCCGTCGCCGGTGTACTGCAGCGTACCGGAGTAGCCGGCGCCGCCGACACCAACGTTGGAGACGCTGAACGAGTCAGGAGACTCATAGGCGACCGTGGTCTGCGACAGGTCGACCGAATCGGGAATCAGCTTGCCGACCGGGCCGAACACGTACTGCACGGTAGCGCTCGTGCCGCCCTCGTACTTGAGGAGGGCAGAGTAGGGCTGTCCGCCATACACGATGTTGGAGACATAGATGGCGTCGGGACCGGCCAGGGAAACCTGGGCGCCGCTGAAGTCGGCAAGGCCGGCGTCCAGCTGCGAGAAGGCGACCTGCACCGCCGAAGGCTGATGCATGGCCATCTTCATGGCGTCCAATTCCGCTTCCGCCGCCGCGGCACGCGCCATGGCGTCGTCTATCGCGGCGTCGGCTTTCGCCATGGCCGCACTTACCATTTCGTCCGCCGCTGCCTTGGCGTCGTTGACCATCTGGTCTGCTTCCGCCATGGCCGCGCCAATTTTCGCATCGGCATCGGCCATCGCCGCGTCGATTGCCGCCGCGGCCTTCTCGGCGTCGGTAGGCGGCAGGGTGACGCGGCGGATGCCGGTTACCTGCAACTGCCCGCCGCCGGTGTACTGCAGCGTACCGGAGTAGCCGACGCCGCCCACGTTGACGTTGGAAACTCCGAAGGAGTCGGGCGATACGAAGGCGACCGTGGTCTGTGACAGGCCGACGGCATCGGGAATCAGCTTGCCGGCCGCCCCGTACACGCCGAGCACGGAGGCGGTGGTGCCGCCCTCGTACTTGACCAGCGCCGAGTAGGGTTGCCCGTCGTACATGATCGACGAGATGTAAATCATGTCCGGACCGGCGAGAGACGCCTGCGCGTTGTCGAAGTTCGCCAGCGCTGCGTCGAGGCTGCCGAAGGAAATCATCACCTCGGATGCCTGGTGCATCGCCATCTTCATGGCTTCCAGCTCGGCGCGCGCCGCATCGGCTTCCGCCATGGCGGCGGCTACCGCGGCATCGGCTTCCGCCATGGCAGCGGCTACCATTTCCTCGGCCTCGGCCTTGGCGTCGCTCACCATTTGAGCTGCCCCGGCGTTGGCCGCCTCAATGGCCGCAGCGGCCATCTCCGCCTCGGTCGGCGGGAGCGTGACGCGGGTGATGCCGGTCACCTGCAGTTGTCCGTTGCCGGTGTACTGCAGGGTGCCCGAGTACCCGTTGCCGCCGACGGCCACGTTGGCCACCGCGAAGGTGTCAGGCGACCGGAAGGCGATTTCGGTCTGAGCCAGGCTCACGGAATCGGGAATCAGCTTGCCGTCGGCTCCGAACACCTGCTTCACGGTGGCGGTGGTGCCGCCCGCGTACTCAAGCAGGGCCGAGTAGGGCCGCCCGGCGTACATGATGTTGGAGACGTAGACTGCGTCGGGACCGGCGAGAGACGCCACGGCGTTGTCGAAGTTCGCCAGGCTGGCATCCAGGTCGGCAAACGAGATCATCACCTCGGACGGCTGATGCATCTCCATCTTCATGGCGTCGATTTCGGCGTTGGCCATGTCCGCCGCATCCTGCGCCGCGTCGGCGGCGGCCTGCGCTGCCAGCAGAGCGGCCTGCGCCGCCTGCAACTCGGTTTCCAGAGAAGCGATCTGCTCGCCCTTGGCGCTGGCGTCCGCGAGCGCGGCTTCGAGATCCGCCTTGGCGTCGGCCAGCATGTCCATCGTGGTTGGCGGCAGTTGCACCTGGTGAATGCCGGTTACCTGCAGCTTGCCGTTGCCGGCGTACGCCAGGGTACCGGAATAGCCGGCTCCGCCCACGGAGACGTTGGAAATCTCCCAGGCGTCCGGCGCCACGAACACCAGTTCGGCCTGCGACAGATCCACAGAATCCGGGATCAGCTTGCCGCTGCTGCCGAATACCTGCCGGACCTCGGCGGTGGTGCCGCCGGAGTAGCGCAGCAGTGCTGAATAGCGCTGGCCGTCATATAGGATCGACGACACGTACACGGAGTCGGGTCCGGCGATGGCGATCCGGGCATCGGCGAAGCTTGCGCGGCTCGGATCGATCTGACCGTCCGAAATGGCAATCGCGGAGGGCTGGAATGCATCCGCAATCATCGCTTCGAGTTCGGCCTTGGCCATGTCCGCGTCCGCCATCGACATGTCGGCGCTCGCCTGCGCGGCGTCGGCCATGGCCTGCGAGTCATCAGCCATCGCCTGCGCGTCGGCGAGATCCGCCTCCAGCGCGGCGTTGTCCGCCTGCGCGGCTGCCAGCGCGGCCTCGACCTCGGCCAGAGCGGCCTGTGCTTCTTCCAGCGCGGTCGGGGGCAACTCGACCATGCTGATGCCGGTCACCTGCAGCTTGCCGTCGCCGGTGTAGGCGAGCGTGCCGGAATAGCCGACGCCGCCCACGGAGACGTTCGAGATCTCCCAGGCGTTCGGCGACATGAACACCAGCTCGGTCTGCGACAGGTCCACGGAGTCGGGAATCGCCTTTCCTGCCGAGCCGTAGATCTGCTGCACTTCGGCGGTGGTGCCGCCGGTGTACCTGAGCAGTGCCGAGTAGCGCTGGCCGTTATACAGGATCGACGATACATACACGGAGTCGGGGCCTGCGACCGCCACCCGGGCGTCGGCGAAGCTCGCCTTGCTCGGATCGATCTGGCCATCGGCAATCATGATCGCGGACGGTTGATACGCGTCCGCCATCATGGCGTCGATGGTGGCCTTGGCCTCGGCTGCCATGGCGTGGCCTTCGTCGGCACTGAACTGAGCTGCCTGCAGATCTGCCGCAAGAGAGGTTACGTCCCCCTCGAGCGACGCTACCTGGTCGCTCATCGCGGCGTTGTCCGCCTGCGACGCCGCCAGCGCGGCCTCCACCTGGGCCAGCGCGGCCTGCGCTTCGTCCAGAGCGGTCGGCGGCAGTGCAACCTGGCGAATGCCGGTCACCTGCAGCTTGCCGTCGCCGGTGTAGGCGAGCGTGCCGGAGTAGCCGACGCCGCCTACGGAGACGTTGGATACCTCAAGGCTGTTGGGCGCCACGAATGTCAGCTCGGTCTGGGAAAGATCGACGGAGTCGGGAATAAGCTTCCCGGCGCTACCGTAGACCTGCCTGACCTCGGCGGTGGTGCCGCCGGTGTACTTGAGCAGGGCCGAAAAGCTTTGCCCACCGTACTTTATAGAAGATATGTACACGGAGTCGGGGCCCGCAACGGCAATGCGCGCGTCGGCCAGGCTGCCGAGGCTCGGATCAAGCTGGTCGTCCGCGACCATGACCGCGGAAGGCTGGAATGCGTCGGCGATCAAGGCCTCGAGAGCGGCTTGGGCCTCCGCGGCCTCGGTCTCTGCGACCCACTGCGCAACGCCGGCGTCCTCGGCCATGATTTCCGCTTCCGACCGGGCGAGCTGTGCGGCGTTTCGTTCCGCGCGCGCGGCATCGGCATCGGCCATTGCGGCCTCCGCCTGCGCCTGCGCCTCGCCGGCGGCGATGTCAATTTCCAGCAGCTGCGCTTCTGCAGCGGCCAGTTCGGCACGCAGCGAAGCGACCTGCTCGTCCGCGGTCGGCGGAAGCACGACGCCGCGCAGGCCGGTGACCTGCAGCGTGTTGCCGCCAACGTACGTCAACTCGCCGGTGTACCCCGCGGAGCCGACGGCGACATCTGCCACCACCAGCTTGTCAGGACCCCGGAAGACCAACCTGGTTCGGCTCAGGTCGACGGAGTCGGGAATCATCTTGCCGTGGGCGCCAAAGACGGCCGCCACGGTGGCAGTGGTCCCGCCGCCGTACTCGAGCAAGGCCGAATAGGGCTGCCCGGCATACATGATCGACGATAGGTAGATCGAATCCGGACCGGCCAGCGAGGCGCGTGCGCCGCTCATGTCGAGCAGGCTGGGGTCGAACTGGTCCGCCGACACCATCACCTCTGCGGGATGGGGTGCCATCGCCATCATCAGCTTGTCGGAGGCCGCATCGGCTTCCGAACGCGCCATTTCGGCGTCCTTCATGGCTCCTTCGGCTTCCGAACGCGCCATTTCGGCATCCTTCATGGCGCCCTCAGCTTCCGAATGCGCCATTTCCGCCGCTTTCATTGCCGCTGCCGCCGCCGCCTCAGCCTCGGCCTGCGCCGCTGCAGCCGCCTCGGCGGCTGCCATCGACTCCTTGGCCTGGGCCATGGCCTGTTCGGCCTCGGCTTGTGCGGTGGCGAGCGCCGGATCGCTGTGATCGGCCGGCTGTAGCGACGCACACGCTGTAGCTGCGATAGCACACGCCGATAACAGTAGTAGGCGCAGATGCTTGAGCTTGAGGCGCGGGCGGGTCGACTTCGGAGGTAAGGGATTGTCGTCCATCTTGTCAACTGAATCGAAAGAATCCGTGGTGTGAGAACCGGTACCAAGGCTTATCTTGCGCATTTACTCCTCCTCCGTAGTTTCGCGACGCGCACCGCCGTAACTCGCGCGCACGCTAGGCCGGAGAATATCTTGATCGCGAAGCTTGACCGATAGTGCCGCGCCTGTCCACCGCTTTTGAACGAGCGTACTGCGCGTCACTGTCGTACAAGCCTGTAATCTATTCCGCGTAATAATCCCAAACGTGGGGCGGTCTGTCAAACACGAATCGCGGCGCGGGCCGAAGTCGTCCAATTTGGCCGCGCCGAGGCCTCGCGCGGAGGTCTGGAATGCCGCTTGTCACGCCGGGTCGGGGGGTGCACCGGTCATTGCGACGCTGGTCAGCGCCTCCGCGTCATCGGGTTGACGATGGCCGCCGGCCACCCGGTTATGGCGCACCGCGCCGCACGCCTCGCAGCGATGCACCAGTTGCCAGCCCTTGCCGCCGGCCCACGTCAGCCCCACCGGCGCCATCAAGCCCCCGCACTCGCTCGCACGGTCCCCGGGCAGCACGTCGAGATGCAGCGAATACAGGCAGCGCGGACAATGGTTGCGATAGCTGCCGTCCGCCACCGGCTGCACCGCGCAGCCGCAGCGGAGGCAGCGAAAGCCCGTGTTGTGCCGCTTCTGCCCCACGCCGGGATGCTACAGGGAAATAAGTTCCAACTCGAATATCAGGAATGAGTCAGGTGGTATCACGCCGGGTACGCCGCGGGTCCCGTAGCCGAGCTCCGGCGGGATGATCACGGTGCGTTTCTCGCCCTGCACCATGTCCAGCAGCGCTTCGTTGACGCCGCCGATCAGTTGTCCGATGGTGAACTGCGCCGGACTCCCGCGGTCGTGGGAACTGTCGAACTTGGTGCCGTCGAGCAGCTTGCCGGTATAGTGAACCGTGACCGCCTGGCCCCGGTTCGGCTTCTCGGTACCGGAGCCGGCCTCGGTAATCTGGTACCAGAGGCCGGATTCGGTGGTCTCCGCATCGGGCCAGTTGGCGGCGATGATCCGTTCCGCCTCGGCGCGTTCCTCGCCCGCGGCGCGCTGCGAACGCCCGCCAACCTGCTCGAGCAGTGCGTCGAAGCGCTCCTGGTCGACCCGGTAGGCCTCCGCTTCATCGCCGACGCGGAGGATTTTCACCTCCTCCATGACGTCGCCCTGCTGCACCGCGTTGACGACGTCCTGGCCTTGGACGACACGTCCGAATACGGTGTGGCGACCGTCCAGCCACGGTGTCGCGAGGTGGGTAATGAAGAATTGGCTGCCGTTGGTATTGGGGCCGGCGTTGGCCATCGACAGTATGCCGGGGCCGTCGTGGGTCAGTTCGGGAACGATTTCATCGGGAAACGAGTACCCCGGTCCGCCGCTGCCGGTGCCGTGCGGGTCGCCGCCCTGGATCATGAAGTCGGGGATGACGCGGTGGAACTTCTGGCCGTCGTAGTAGGGCCCGGCGTCCCGGTTCTGGAACTCGATGGTGCCCTCCGCGAGGCCGACGAAGTTGGCCACCGTAAGCGGCGTGCGTTCGTGCTCGAGCAGCAGGTAGATGGTGCCGTGCGTGGTCGTGATGGCCGCGTACAGGCCGTCGTCGAGCTTCGGCTGCTGTTCGCCGGATGCGCAAGATGTCAGCGTCACGGCAAGAACCGGCAGCAGAATCGGCAGTGCCGCCATCGGACGTACGTGACGCGGGCGTGCGTGACGCAGGTATGCGTGACGCAGGAGTGGATTCATCATGTCGGCGCAGTGTATTGCAGCTTTCGAGGCCCCGGCAACCGCCGTCGGACGACGGTCTAACGGTCGCGAGCGGCGAGAATTACCCAGGTAAGGGTCGAGATGCCCCGGTCCTCGGCGGTGCGCAGATAGTCATGTTCCGGGAGCGCCGGCCCGAGCCACTCGGCGGCTCCGGTCACCACGTCGACGCTGAAAAACGCCAGCTCGGCGTCTTGCGCGTCCAGTTCGGGCGGCCGTGCCGCGTGCAGCGCCAGCGAACCTTCCAGGTGTGCCCCGAACGGGTACAGTGCCCACATCGCCAGCGGCCGGTAGCGCAACTCCTGCGCGGCAAGTTCGTATTCCGGCCACGCCGCCGGCGGTATCCGGGCGCCCCCGATGATTGCGGATGTTGTATCGCCGCCGCCGGCCGCCCGCTGCAGCGCTGCCAGATCGACCGGCTCCGGCGGGGCCAGGCTCAGGGCCGCGGTCCGCCCCCCGGCCGCGGCCCGCCGGCTGCAGCGCTGCCAGATCGACGGGCTCGGTCGGGACCAGGCTCAGGCCGGCGATCCGCACCGGTGCCGTGCCCTCCCAATCGAGCGCGGCGGCGTCGTGCAGCTGCACCGGCGGCAGATCCCCGCCGCCGCCCGCCATCACCTCGACCGGCAGCACCACGGAGGTCAGCCTGCGCCCGGCAAACGATTCGCCGCGCACGTCCAGCACGTAGCGTTCCACCGGCAGGGAAGGGTAGTGGAAACGGCCCGAGTCGTCGGTGGTGGTGGGCCAGCAGGCGCTCGCGCACATGGCCACCGCCACCTCGGACAACGGAGCGCCGGCGGCGTCGGTCACCGATCCGCTGAACGGCGCGTGGCCGGTCCCGGTGGCGCTCGCGAACGCGGCATCGGGGGCGGTCGCCGGTTCGTTCCGGCCCCGGCCGTGGGCGGCGTCGGCGGACCCCAGCAGGGCGCCAAGCACGAGACAGACGCAGGCCGCGGCGACCGCGCCTCTGTCCGCCGCGCGCCGGCCGCGAAGTATGCCGTGAAGTATTCCGTGAAGGGTGGTGGTAGTCCGACGGAAAGGGTGGTGGGTCACGGGAGCGTGGTGGCGGCGACGATGCCGAGCGTTTCCTGTTGCTGTACGTAGGCCACCAGCGATGCCGAATCGGGCGCCATTGACTCCGGCACGGTGATGGTCACCACGCCGGCGCCGTCGCCCGGTCCCAGGTTCACCGTGGTGAATCCGCGCACCACGTTGCGATGGCTCAGCGTCCGCCCGGCGTTTTCGCCGCGCGGTACGTGGTTTTCGAGGCTCCCTTCCAGCGCGGCGACCAGAAGGGTACATCCCGCCGGCACCCCGGACACCTCGTAGCTCACCCGGATGGTGCGTTGTTGACGGTCCGCGCCGGACAGCTCCACGTGCGGCATCGCTCCGGCGGCGGTCTCCGGGCCGAGGGCACCCAGCGCCGAGGTGCGCACCAGGTGGTAGTCCTGTGCCGGGCGCACGATGGTGCGGCCATTGAGCACCATCTGCGGCGTATAGACACCGCTGCGCAGAACCTGGCCGTACCGCCGCTGCCGCTGCGCCGCCTCCGGAATCGCATAGGGGTCGGGCCAACCGAGGTAGTCCCAGTAATCGACGTGCCACTCGATCGGGAACACCGCCAGACCCTCGGTGTCTTCGACCAGCCGCGCCAGTGCCTCATCGGCGCGCGGGCAACTGTTGCAGCCCTGCGAGGTAAACAATTCCACCACCGCGAACGACGAGGTCGCGGCCGTGGACGCACCGCCGGCCGTCGTGGACGGCTCGGGGGACGGTGCGGCGATTGCCGCCGCGGCGGTGAACGCTGTCCAGAGAAGGGCCGCCCAGAGGTGGGTCAATGTGCGCGCGAACATATACAAGAGCGTACGGGACCGGAATTGTTCCGGTCAACTTCGTTGCGGCCGGGGGGCCGGGGGGCCGGGTGGGCCGGGTGGGCCGGGTGCGCGCCGCCGCGCGCTACCCATCGAGTTCGCCGAATGTCGACTGCGGGGTCAGCACGATTTCACCGCGCTGTTCGAGGTTGCGGAGCGCGGTGGCTACCTGCTGCTGGGCGGCTTCGACGGCCCCGAGGCGAATGTTTCCCAGCGCCTGCATCGCTTCCCGCAACAGTGCCGCGCCGCGCTTCGACATGTTGCCGGTCACGCGGTCCACCATTTTCTGGTCTACCGCCCGCAACGCCGCAGCCAGATCGTTGCGGCTCACTTCGCGCAGCACACGCTGCAGCGAGGCATCGTCGAGCAACCACAAATCCTCGAACACGACCATCTGCTGCTTCAGTTGTTCGCCGAGCGCCGGATCCTCGTCCCCGATGGCATCAATGATGGTGCGCTCGGTAGAGCGGTCAAGGTGGTGCAGGATCTTCAGTACGCGACGGTTGCCGCCCGCCACGACGTATGCGCTGTCGGACCTGTTCCGCGAGACCCTGGCAAGACGGCGTTGCAATACCCGTTCCACCTCGTCCACGACCTCGGGAATGGTTTGCTCAAGGGTTGCGACTCGCCTGGCGACGTCCGCCTGCACCGTGTAGGGCAGGCTGGCGAGCAGCTTTGCCGCGTCGTCCGGCTTGAGGTAGGCCAACACCAAAGCGATGGTTTGCGGGTGCTCGCCGCGAATGGACGACAGCACCTGCGCCGGGTCGGAGCGCCTCACGAAACCGAACGGGCGGGAGTGCAAGGCACGCGTTACGCGTGAGACCATGGCTACCGCCTGCTCGGCTCCGAGCGTCTTTTCGAGCACGTCGCGTGCGTAGTCGAGCCCGCCGCCCCGCGTCGCTCCGCGCGACAGCATGAACTCCTGGAATTCGACCAATGCGGCGCTCTGCTGGGCCGGGGGTACCTGATCCAACTGGGCGATCGCCAGGGAGAGTTGTTCTATTTCATCCTTGTCGAGATGCTCGAAGATCCGGGCAGCCAGATCGCTCCCGAGCAGCACGAGAATTACCGCGGCCTTTTGTTGTCCGGTGAGGTGAATCCCGGGCGCGGCGTCCGATGGCTCGCCTTCCGTCGCCCTCATTGCGCGCTTGCCCTCCCTGCACCGGCGCCGAACGGCATGGACGGCGCCGGCTCGCAGGTTAGTATTTCGCGGCCCGCGCGGGCAACCGCCGCGGCGGTCAGTTGCGGTTTACCAGCGCGAGCGTTCCTCCCGCGGGCGCGCCACCTCGACCGTAATCCGACGTCCGTCGAGTTCGGTCTCGTTGAGGGCCTCGGCGGCTGCCTGGGCTTCCGTGGGGGTGCTCATCTCGACAAATCCGAACCCGCGAGACTCGCCGGTGTACTTGTCGGTGACCACACGGGCCGAATCCACGCTCCCGTGTACCGAGAAGACTTCCTCCAGGCGTTCATCCGTAACCTTGTAGGGGAGTCCGCCGACGAATAGCTTCTTGTTCATGTTCCATCTCCTGCGTTACTTCACCCATTCCATTTCCTCTACCCGGGGAGAGGCGACTACGGCGCGCAGTCAGTCTTGAACGGCGGCGATACAACGAAAGTCGACCAAACAGGGGAACTGCGTCCGTGCCCGAGACGGGCGCGTAACTCGTGCGGGGGGAGGGGAGTGAAGTAGTCTTGCGGTCTCAGTGTATGGCTATCGGCACGGGCGCGTCAAACGTATCGCGCGTGGCTTACCGATCGGCATGACTGCCGGCACGGTATGGCGGGCCGGTATTGACCATGGGCGGCGTTACATTGCAACTTGCGGTGCGCCACGAACGGGGTGCGCGGCGTGCGCGCCGCACGGGCGGTTAGCTCAGTTGGCTAGAGCACTAGCTCGACACGCTAGGGGTCACTGGTTCGAGTCCAGTACCGCCCATCGCCATTGCCATCGCACGGTTGCCAGTGTCCGGCGAACCCTGCGCCGGACGTGCGCGAGGAATAGTGATACATGACGGAATCGCAACACCTTGGCAGCGGCCCGCGCAATGGCGGAGTGTTGTCCAAGGACGCCATCAATCAACTCCCGGTCGGCGGCTTTCGGGGCCGTATTGAAGTGGTCGAGGGAACCTCCGCCGCGGCGGCCTGCGACGCCCTGCGCGCCGGCGCGGCGCGGGACGGCGCGCCGGTGCTCGGTTTCGACACCGAGTCGCGGCCGGCGTTCAAGCGCGGCGAACGCCATCCGATCGCTCTGGTGCAACTCGCCACCGCCGACTTCGCCTGCCTGTTCCGCATCGACCCGCAATCCGGCCCGCCGCCGGCACTGCGCGACCTGCTTGCCAGCCGCGACGTGATAAAAGTGGCGCAGGGGCCCGCGGACGAGGTGCGCGAGCTGCGCGACCGGTGGCGGGTGGAGGCACGCCGGGTGCTGGATCTGGTCCCGATTGCGCGCGCCGCGGGTTGCAGTCCGCTGAGCCTGCGTGCCCTGGCCGCGGCGTACCTGGCGATTCGTATCTCGAAGGGCGCGCAAACCTCCAACTGGGCGGCGCCGCGCCTCAGCGAACGGCAGCGCCGCTACGCCGCCACCGACGCCTGGGCGTGCCGGGAGATATTCCTGGCCATGGGCGCGCCGCCGGCCGCCGAGGTGCGGGTGGCGGACGAACAACGGTCCGCCCGCGGCGCGCGCCGGCGGCCGCCGCGCCGGCGGGGCGCATCGGTGGCCGGAGTGGAGCGGCGCGCCGGCGGGCGCGTGCGGGGCGAGACCCGGCGAACGGACTCCGCCGCCGCGGACGGATCGGTCTCCGGGCGCGCGCTTCCGGCGCATACGAGGACGCGGTGACGCAGTGACCAAATTCGCTGAGAGTGCGCCCGTTGAGAATGCGTTCGGTGGGAAAGCGCCCGGTGAGCGTGTGGCGGTGATGTCGTCGACACGGTCGCCGCTCCAGGAAGCGTCGTTGGCGCATGCGGCACGCCGCACCGGGCGCGGTACACGCCGCTGGCCGCGGCATGGCCGGTTGGGGCGGCTTCGGGTGCCGGCGCTTGCCGCGCTGGCGTTGGCGTGCACGTTCGCCCTTACGTCTTGCATCAGCATCGAGTCGCGATTCGTGTTCGAGGCAGACGGCACCGGCGAACTGCACCTGCGCTACGTGATGGACGACGCGCTTGCCCGGCTCGGTGTGGCGTCCGGCTCCGAGGCCCTGGCCCTGCCACTGAGCGAGGCGGAGTTTCGCGCCGCGGCCGCCGCGATCGACGGCCTGGAACTGGCCAGCTACCACCGCGTGGACCATGCCGAGCATGCCGAGGTGGCCGTGGTGCTGCGCTTCGACCGGGTGGAGCGCGTGGCCGAGCTGGCCAGCTTCGCAGCGCTGCAACCGCGCTTGCAGGGCGGCGACCCGGCGGTGTTCGAGCTGGCCATCAGTCCGGGTGGCGACCGGCCGCTGGATGAGGCAACTCTGCACTTTCTCGGCAGCCTGTTCGGCGACCACACGGTGAGCTTCGTGGTGGCCGCGCCGCGCCCGATCCGGGACACCAGCGCGGGCACGCTGGCCGCCGACGGCAGCCGGGTAACGCTGTCGATCTCGCTGGCCGACTACGCGGCGGACGCCGAGCCGCGCGTGCTCCGGGTGCGCTGGTAGGCACGTCCCGGCGCCGTCCCGCGCGCGGCCGCGCGGGTGCGCGATTTTCGTTGACACAAAAGAGTGCAATTGGCATAGTTACCGCAATCCCCACGAGATTCTTCGCAGTGGCGCACGTGCCGGTTGCCGCGGTCTACGTGCCCGGCTCGCAAGGGACTTGGCGGCCGCCCGCAGGCGGTACCGGTCTTACCCCGCATGCGAAGGGGCTTCACCGGGTCAGTAACGGAGCGTGCCGCCGCGCGGGGCACACAACGGGAGGGAGTGACACCGCTCATGGATGTCCTCAAGGATGTAAAGAACGCTGAGGCCGAGGCGGAACGCATTGAGGAGCAATACCGCTCCCGGGCCGCCGATCTGGTAGCGCGCTGCGCCGCCGACCTGGACAGTGAGCGCAAGCGGCGAGTCAGCGCATTGGAAGAGGAGTTGCGCCACTACCGCGACGAACTCCGTCAGGACCTCGCTGCCCAAAGAACCCGCGTGCACGAACAGGGTACGCGTGAGCTCGCACAACTCGAACGCCGCGTGAGCGCCAATCGCGAAGGGGCGGTTGGCGCACTGCTCGATAAGCTGAATCAGCGTTAGCTTATCGCACCGCAACTCCGCCGCCGCTGATCCACGATGGCAATCGCCACCCTCATCAAGGCCGAACTGGTCGCCCCGCGTAATGCGGTTCCCGAACTGTTGCAGTCGCTTGAACAGGCCTCCCTGTTGCATGTGGATGACGTCCACGACGGTATTCCCGACGCGCTGGCGGAATGGGAGGATCGCGAGCCGGTCGATACCTCGCCGGTAGACGGGGTACTGGCCTCCGTGCGCTGGATTCTTGACCTGTTCCAACGCTTCGCTCCGCACAAGACCGGGATGCTGGAGGATTTCTTCGGCTCCCCGCCGGCCGTGGACGCCGCCGAGTTCGAACAGTTGGTGGCATCGGTCGACGTGCCTGCCTACCGGGCCGAGTTGGAGCAGCGCCTGGCCGAATACGAGAAGGTAGTGGCCGAACTGGAGGCGCTCCGCGAACGGATCGTACGCATCACTCCGTGGGCGGAGCTGGGCGTCGACCTGGCCGCGGTTTCGCGCAGCAGCTACGCGGCGCTCACCGCGATTCGCGTGCCGGTGGCCGCGGTCGCGGAGCTGGAAGCGATGCTCGCCGAGCGCGGCGGCCATCTGCGGCTCGCCCCGGTGAGCGAGGCCGCCAAGAGCGCCTACGCCATCGTGGTGTCCCTGCCCGACGACCTGGACTCGGTCGGGGTGGCGTTGCGCCAGGTGCGCGGCGAAGAGGTGGAACTGCCGCGGCTTCCCACCACCGCGTCCGACGCCCTGCAAGCGGCGCAGCAGCAGAGTGCCGAACTGGAACAGCGGCGCGACCGGCTCGCCGCCGCACTGGCCGAGCAGGCGCACGAGCGGCGCCGCGCGCTGCAGGCAATCTCCGACGAATTCGAGAACCGGCGCGCCGGTCTCGATGCGCGCAGCCGCATCTTCTACTCGCGCCACGCCGCCGTAATCGTCGGTTGGGTGGAAGAGACCCGCCGCCCGTCGCTTGAGGAACTGCTCGCCGTCCACCATCCGCAGGTCCGGTACCGCCTGTCCGAGCCCGTGACCGACGACCGGCCCCCGGTCAAGCTCGACAACGGCAGGCTGGCGCGGCCCTTTCAGACGCTCATTTCCATGTACGGCATGCCCAACTACTTTGGCGTCGATCCGACGCCGTTTGTGGCGGTGGCGATGACCGTGTTCTACGCCATCGCGCTCGGCGACTTCGGTTACGGCGTGCTGCAGATCCTGCTGGCGGCCTGGCTGCGCAAGCGCTTTCGGTCGGTCGGCGAGACGCGCCTGTTTCTCACCATGTTCGTATACATGGGCGTGGCCACCCTGGTGGTAGGCGTGCTGACCTGGAGTTTCTTCGGTTTTTCGCCCGGCGCGACCGCGGAGTCCAAGTTCCTCGGATTCCTGCCGCTGGTCAGCCCGACGCGGGACATCATCCCGCTGATCGGGATATCGGTCGGTATCGGCATTGTGTTCCAGCTCGCCTCGATCACCGCCGGCTTCGTCAACCTGCTCAAGCGCGGCGACCGCACCAGCGCCGTGTGCGACAACCTGGCCTGGCTGGCGCTGCTGATCGGCGGGCTCGCCGCACTCGGCGGCATGTTCCTGTCGCAACTCGCGCTCACCATCGCAGGCGCCGTGCTCGCGGCCGTCGGGGCGGTGGTAATTGTTGCGTACGCCGGGCGCGACAGCAAAAACGTCGTGGCGCGCGTTCTGGCCGGCGTGGTGTCGTTGTACGGCATCGTCGGGTACTACGGGCTGGTGGGGTTTTTCTCCGATGGCCTGTCCTACATGCGCCTGGCTATCCTGAACATGACCTCGGCATTCATCGCCTTCGTGGCGCAGGTTATCGCCGAGTTGTTCCTGGGCGGCGGCAGCTCGGTCGTCATGGTGGTGATCGCGGCCATCGTCGGTGGAGTGATCTTCGTGTTCTTCCACCTGCTCAACCTGGTGCTGTCGATGCTCGGCGCGTTCGTGCATTCGTTGCGGCTCAACTATCTGGAATCGTTTCAGCGCTATTACCCGGAGGGGGGGAGGGCGTTTACGCCGTTCCAGCGCACCGGCCGGTTTTACCGCCGGGCGAATGAATAACGTGCTCTGATGAGTAACGTGCCCTGATGAGCAAGGAGCTCATTGATGAGCTAGGAGCTCATTTAGTACTTCGGGTGCTTACGTAATGGAGGAGAAGTAGATGTTTTCGATTGGATTCGCAATTGCGATCCTCGGCGGCGGCTTGGCTGCCGGTCTGGCCGCGTACGGGTCGTCGGTCGGCGTCGGCAAGGCGGGAGAGATGGCCGGTGGGGTTATCTCGGAGGATCCGGACAAGTTCGGGTCGATGCTGATCCTGCAGGCGCTGCCGGCCACCCAGTCGATCTACGGCCTGGTGGTGGCGATCCTGGTGCTGGTCAAGCTGGAAGGGTTCGGCTCCGATGCGATGCTGGATCTGGAACTGGCCCCCGGGCTGGCGATCTTCGCCGCCTGCGTCCCGGCCATGTTTGGCGAGTTGATCTCGGCCATCTGGCAGGGCAAGGTCGCGGTTTCGTCGATGGGCGTGGTGGCCAAGAAGCCGGACGCGTTCGGACGTGCCGTCATCATGCCGGTACTGGTGGAGACCTTCGGGCTGTTTGCCCTGATTGCGACGATCATCATCCTGATGGTGGTCATCCAGCTGTAGCGCGGCCGCAATTTCGATGGCCGAGAATATCGTCGACCAGATACTGGACGCCGCGCGCAGTGCCGGCGAGGAGATGCTGGCCGCCGCTCAGCAGCGCTACGACGCCGACCTGCAGGCAGGGCACACCGTCCTGGAGCGGGACTTGGACGAACAGCGCCGCCGCGGCCGCCGGCAGGCCGAGGAGGCAGCGCAGCAAGAGCTGTCGACGGCCCGCCTGGAACAGCGCCGCAAGCTGGCCAATGAAAAGCGCCGGCTGCTCGACCGGGTGTACGAGGATGCGTGGCAGCAGGTTACCGAGGAAGCCGCCTACCGCGCCTGGCTGCAGAAGCAGCTGCGCACGCACGCGCACAAGGGCGACGTGTTGGTGGTGGCGGCGCGCGAGCGGGAGCGGTTCCAACGCAGTTTCGGCGCCCTGCTGAAGGAGCACGGGGTCACGCTTTCAAGAGAGGCGGGGCGTTTCCGCGCCGGATTCGTGATCGATCGCGGCGTGACGCGGTTGAACTGCACCCTCGATGAGGAGTTCCGCGCCCTGTCCGCGGACGCGGAAATCGATATCAGCGCCGCGCTGTTTGCCGGCGAACAGGGCTGATCAGGACTGATTTGGCGTGCCTGGCGCAGTAGACGCAGACTACAATTACCTCTACGGGCTGATACGCAGCCGCGAGGGGGAACTGATCGACGCCGCGCGCTTGCGGGCGCTGGTCGGCATGGCCGGGATCGACGAGATCGTGCAGATCTGTCCCGACTCGCCGTTCCTGGATGCGTTTGCCCCCGACCTGGACGAGGCCGCCCTGGAGCGCGCCATTGCCAGTGAGCAAGCCGATCTGCGCTGGCTGATAGACCGCTACGCGCCGCAGCCGGCGCTGCGCGATCTGCTGCTGGTGCCGCGCGACCTGTTCAACCTCAAGGTGGCGCTGCGTCTGCACGCCGGCTCCGAGGGCAGCGCCACGGCCAGCGCCGAACAGGAGTCGGCGGACGCTGACGCGGATCAGGATGCGCTGTACGGCCCGCCGGGCACTCGCACCGTGGCGTCGATCCGGACCGCAGTGGCTGGCCGCGAGGCGGGCGACGGCGGCCCGGGCCTGACCTCGGCCGGCGACATCGACCCCGCAAGCCGCGCGCTCGCCGGTTGCCTGGAACGCTCCCTGGGCGCGTTCTACGCGGCCGGCCGCAACGGTCAGGTGCTGGAGCTGGCGATCGACCGCCTGGCACACCTGTATCGCATTGCCATCACCGACACGGTGGACCCGGAGGTAGGCGCCGTGTACCGTGACACCGCCGCCATCGCCGCCGGCGAACTGCTGGCGCGCGGCAGCGCCGCCGGGCTGGCCTGGGAGGTGGCGCGGTGGGGCCTGCTGGACCTGCCCTCGCAAGCCGACCTGGGGGCGCTGTACGAGACGCCTGCCGGCGACTGGGGGCCCCGCTTGGCGGCGTTCAGCGGGTCGCTGCGTGCGCTGTTGGCGCGCATTGGCGAAGGTATGGAAACCGGCGCCGCGGTGCGTGTCGAGCAGGAAGCGGTCGCGAAACGGATCGCGGCGTGGCGCTACGCGCCGCCGTCGTTCGCGTTCGCTGTCTACTACCTGTGCAAGAAGCAGGCCGACCTGGCGGCGCTGCGCATGATCTGCCTGGCCAAGCTGAAAGGCGTGGCCGAGGACACCATCAGCGCCCGCGTCGGCGGCGCGTTCATGGGTCAGGCGCTGGCGGTATGAGGGCGGAGGGATGAACAATGTCTGACCGCGGGTCCGCGAAGCGTACCTTTCACATTGCGATGATCGGCGACAGTTCGACCGTGCGCGGGTTTGCCGCCGGCGGCGTGCATGCGTATCCGGCGGCGGAGAGCGAGGCCGCACTGGCCACGCTGCGTGAACTGGTGGCCGGCGGCCGGTACGCGATCATATTCATCACCGAGGCGCTGGCGGAACCGATCCTGGATACCATCAGCCGGTTGCGCACCGGCGCGGTGCCGGCGGTGATCGTGGTTCCCGACCAGTCCGGCGCGCGGGGCATCGGTTTCGAAAAGACTCGTCTGGCGGTGGAGCGTGCCATCGGCATCGACCTGTTAGGCCAGACCCGGGCCCGCAATGCGGACGCCCGGAACGCGGACGCGCGCAACGCGCAGTGATCAGGAAGGGGTAAGCAAGGAACATGGCAGGAACAATCGTACGCGTATCGGGGCCACTGGTAGTAGCCGAAGGTCTCGAACACCCGATCATGTACGGCGTGGTCAAGGTGGGCAACCTGGGCCTGTTCGGGGAGATTATCAGCCTCGGTGCCGATACCGTCTCAATCCAGGTCTACGAGCAGACCGAGGGCGTGGGCCCCGGCGAGCCGGTAGTGGCCACCGGTGACCAGCTCTCGGTGGAACTCGGTCCCGGCCTGATGTCGCAGATCTACGACGGCATCCAGCGCCCGCTCGACGTGATCTCGGAGGGCCACGGCAGCTTTATCGCGCGCGGTATCGAGGAGCCGGCGATCAACTACGAGCGCCGCTGGGAGTTCACCGCGGTGGCGCAGAGCGGCAGCGAAGTGATCGGCGGCGCGCGCCTCGGCTTCGTGCAGGAGACCGAGATTGTCAAGCACTGGGTAATGGTGCCGCCGGGATTGCGCGGCACCATTACCAGTCTCGCGTCCGGCACCTATACGGTCACCGAGCGCATCGGCGAGCTGGAGGATCCGTTCGGCCAGAAGCACGAACTGAAACTGGCGCAGCGCTGGCCGGTGCGGCAGGGGCGTCCCTACCGCCGCAAGCTGAATCCCGGCGTGCCGCTGGTTACCGGCCAGCGGGTGCTCGATACCTTCTTTCCATTGGCCAAGGGCGGCACCGGCTGCGTGCCGGGACCGTTCGGCTCCGGCAAGACGGTGGTGCAGCAGCAGCTCTCCAAATGGGCGGACGCCGACATCATTGTATACGTGGGCTGCGGCGAGCGCGGCAACGAGATGACCGACGTGCTGATCGAGTTCCCGGAGCTCACCGACCCGAAGAGCGGCCGCCCGCTGATGGAACGCACCACGCTTATCGCCAACACCTCCAACATGCCGGTGGCGGCGCGCGAGGCGTCGGTATTCACCGGCATCACCATCGCCGAATATTACCGCGACATGGGCTACGACGTGGCGCTGATGGCCGACTCCACGTCGCGTTGGGCCGAGGCGATGCGTGAAATCTCCGGGCGCCTGGAGGAGATGCCGGGCGAGGAAGGCTACCCCGCCTACCTGGCGTCGCGCATCGCGCAGTTCTACGAGCGTGCCGGCCGGGTGTATCCGCTCGGCGCCACCGATCAGCCGGGCGACGACGAAGAGGCGAGCCTGTCGGTAATCGGCGCGGTGTCGCCGCCGGGCGGCGACCTGTCCGATCCGGTGGTGCAGGGCACCCTGCGCGAGGTGCGGGTATTCTGGAGCCTGCGCGCCGAGCTGGCCTACGCGCGCCACTTCCCGTCGGTGGACTGGCTTACCTCCTACTCGCTGTACGGCGACTCCGACGCGCTGGGCGCGTTCTACCGGGAAAACGTCGCCGAGCAGTGGTTGAGCAACCGCGCCGAATCGCTGCGCATGCTGCAGGAGGAGGCGGATCTGCAGGAGATTGTGCGCCTGGTCGGCCTGGACGCGATCAGCGCGGCCGACCGGCTGCTGCTGGAGACATCGCGCGCCATCCGTGAGGGCTTTCTGCAACAGAACGCGTTTCACGACATTGACACGTTCACCCCGTTGACCAAGCAGTACCTGATGCTGGAGGCGATCCTGCAGTTCCACAAGCAGGCTTTGGCGAAGCTGGAGCAGGGTGCCGGGCTCGACGAGTTGCTGGCGCTGCCGGTGCGCGAACGCATCGCACGCATGAAGTTCACCCCGCAGGACGACGAGGATGACCTGCGCGCGGTAGACGGAGAGATAAGGGCCGCGCTGGAGCAGGTTGGCGCCGAGTCCGCGAGGAGAGCGAGCTGATGATCAAGGAGTATCGCAGTGCACGCGGCTTGGACGGGCCGTTGATGATCGTGGAAGAGGTGGACGACGTCACCTACGGCGAGCTGGCTGACATCGAGTTGCCGGACGGCACGGTGCGGCGCGGCCAGGTGCTGGAGGCGGCCGCCGGGCGTGCGCTGGTGCAGCTGTTCGAGGCGCCGCAGGGCATCGCCACCAGCCTGGCCACGGTGCGGTTCACCGGCCAGCGGATGATGGCGGGGCGGGCCGCCGCCCCCGGCCGGGCCGGGGTGCGGTTCCCCGGCCAGGGGGTGATGGCGGGGGTGTCGCGCGACATGCTCGGGCGCATCCTGAACGGGATCGGCGAGCCGATCGACGACGCCGGCGCGGTAATTCCCGAGCAGTTGCGCGACATCAACGGGTCGCCGATCAACCCGTACGCGCGCGACTTCCCGGAAGAGTTCATCCAGACCGGGATCTCCGCCATCGACGGCAACCTGACCCTGGTGCGCGGCCAGAAGCTGCCGATCTTTTCCGGCTCCGGCCTGCCGCACTCCGAGCTGGCGGCGCAGATCGCGCGCCAGGCGCGCACCCTGCATGGCGAGGAGCCGTTCGCGGTGGTATTCGCGGCGATGGGAATTACTTTCGAGGAAGCCAACTTCTTCATGGAGGACTTCCGCCGCACCGGCGCCATCGAACGGGCAGCGCTGTTCATCAACCTGGCCGACGACCCGGTGATCGAGCGCATCTCGATTCCGCGCGTGGCACTGACCACGGCGGAGTACCTGGCGTTCGACTGCGACATGCACGTGCTGGTGATCCTCACCGACATGACCAACTACTGCGACGCGTTGCGCGAGATCTCGTCGGCGCGCAAGGAGGTGCCGGGGCGGCGCGCCTATCCCGGTTACATGTACACCGACCTGTCGCTGATTTACGAGCGCGCCGGGCGCATCAAGGGCAAGCGCGGGTCGATTACCCAGATCCCGATTCTGAGCATGCCGGAGGACGACAAGACGCACCCGATCCCGGATCTGACCGGGTACATCACCGAGGGCCAGGTGCTGCTGAGCCGCTCCCTGCACCGCAAGGGCATCGAGCCGCCGATCGACGTGCTGCCGTCGCTGTCGCGGCTGATGCAGAAGGGCATCGGCGAGGGCAGCACGCGCGAGGACCACTCCGGCGTCGCCAACCAGTTGTTCGCGGCCTATGCCCGCGGCGGCGATGCGCGCGAGCTGGCGGTGGTGCTCGGCGAGGCCGCGCTGACCCCGATCGACCGCCAGTACGCCACCTTCGCCGAGCAGTTCGAGCAGCGCTTCGTGAACCAGGGCTTCCACGAGAACCGCAGCATCGAGGACACCCTGACCATCGGCTGGCAGCTCCTGGAACTGCTGCCGCGCTCCGAGCTCACCCGTATCGATACCGAGCTGATCGACAAGTACCTCGGCCCGGTCGAGGCCGAAGCCGCGGCGCCGGTGGGCGAGCCGGCCTAGGCGCGGAGCGGGCAGGAACGAGGATGGCTACCGCCGCCGTCAGTCCCAATCGCATGGAGCTGCTGCGCATGAAGAAGAAGCAGCAGTTTGCGCAGCGCGGCCACAAGCTGCTCAAGGACAAGCTGGAGGGTCTGCTCAAGGACTTTACCGGCATCGTGCAGGGTTACGCGGTGCTGCGCGACCAGGTGGACAGCGAACTCGGCGAACTGTTTCAGCAGTTCATCGTGGCGTCGGCGTCGATGCCGGCGGAGGTGTACCGCAGCGCGCTGGCGTTTCCGGAGTGCGAGGCTGAGCTGACCATGACCGAGAAGCTGATCATGAACGTGCGCGTGCCGGAGTTCTCGTTCGCCATTGAGGGCAACCTGCTCTCCTACGGCACCGACGGCACCGTGGTCGAACTCGATCAGGCAATCGTCAAGCTGGGGGAAGTGCTGGAGCGGCTGGTCAAGCTGGCCGAAGCCGAGAAGACCATCGAGCTGGTCGCCGACGAGATCGAGAAGACTCGCCGCCGCGTCAACGCCCTGGAGTACGTCCTTATCCCGCAGCAGGCGGAAACCATCCGCATGATCTCCTCCAAGCTGGAAGAGCTCGAGCGCGGCAACATCACCCGCCTCATGCGCATCAAGCAACTCCTCGCCATGTAGCTCGGTGCGGCCCGGTCGGGTCGCCGATTGTACCGAGCGGGACAATTTGGTTGCAGAGTGGCCCGATTATCCGTATCGGCAAGGTGCTCCAAGTGCTTGACGCGTTGGGATGCGCGCTGAAGATCGAGCCGCCTCCTGGGGTCAACGACTCGCAGACGGGGCCATGACTCGCGCCCTCACGGTGTGGTGGGAGGGCGCCGTAGTAGGATCGCTCGACCGCAATGGCCAGATGGAGTTTGCATATTCCGCCGAGTGGGTTGCGGAGGACCGCACGCCGCCGCTTTCGGTCTCGCTGCCGAAGCGCCGGGAGCCGTACCGGCGCCGGTTGTGCCGGCCGTTCTTCGAAGGCCTTCTGCCGGAGGGTGGACCGCGTGTCGACCCGGAGGATGCGCCGGCTTTCACGGCGTGGCTGAATGACGCCGAGGTGGCAGCCGGGGTTACGTTCACGCGCCAGGTAATCAACGTCGAGCAGGAGCGCGAGGGGCTCGCCAAGTTGGCCGCTCATCCGTACAGCTTCGCGATTGTGGCGCTTGACGGCGATGAGTTGCTCGGCAGTTGCGGCATCGGCGGCGTGAGCGCGGTCGACCGCACCGGCGAGTTGGGCATCATGATCGGCAACAAGGAGTTCTGGAACCGCGGCTTCGGTACCGAGGCGGTGCGCCTGCTGCTGCGCTTCGCGTTCCTGACCCTCAACCTGAACAACATCTGCCTCACCGTGCACTCGTTCAACGAACGGGCGATCCGCTGCTACGAGAAATGCGGTTGCAAGCGCTGCGGCCACTGGCCCGATTCCTGGTACCACGACGGCAAGCTGCACGGCACCGTGTACATGTACCTCCTGCGCGCCGACTTCGAGGTGGCATCGTCCGCGTGAATGGCGCCGGACCCCCTATCGGCGTGAGTCGTCTTCGTCCGGTTTGCTTGGAGACCGTGGCGCGCCGCAGTTGTCCGTGGTGGAGGCGCTGTCGGAGGACTCTGGCGCCTTCGGCGGATAGCGGGCCGCGAGGAACGTGTGCAGTGCGGCGAGGCTCTTGTTCGCGAGGGTCACCGCCCGTTCCGCGTCGGCGGCGGTAGGGTCGCCGAGCAGCAGGAGGCCCGACTCCGCGGGGTATATGTCCCGGTAGATCTCGTCGAGAAAGTCGATGTCGTCCGGAGACAGGACGAGCGGCACGTGAAAGTCAGCCGCAATCGGGGTGAGCCGGCGTATGCTGTGGATCTTTTCCAGTTCCCAGCCCAAGGCCAGCAACATCGTCTTGGTCGATTTCTCCACGCACTGCTGCGCGTGGTAGCACGCGCCGCGATGAAATTCGCCGGTTCGGAGGTAGTCGGCCGTGCCTCGTTCCTCCTCGGCCTGCCGGCGCCACGCTGCCGTCCCGTCTCGCATGTAGATGCAGACCCCCTCACTGACGACTTTGCTCACGAATGGGCTGCCGCTGCGCAGATACTCGGCGAGGTGTGAGCGGCTCACGACGTAGTCATCGATGTCGAACATGCGGCGGAACGGTCGCAGTGCCGAGCGTAGCGCGACGCGGCGACCCTGTACGCCGAGGTGGCTGTCGTCGTCTGTCACCACCAGGAGATCGAGGTCGTTCCCGGATGTTTCGTTGGCGACGGAGCCGAACAGGATGATCTCCAGAGGATCGATTGCCTCTACCACCGCGTCCCTCACACGGGCGGCTGCCTCGCGCGTCACCACACTCCTACGGATACCATGTGCCACTCGACCGTGTCCACGGAAGGGTGTGCTCACCGGTTCTCACCGCGGCGCCGGTTCGCGCTCGTAGAGGGAGATGTGGCTGGTGCTGGCGGCGGTGAACGGGCCGCCTTTCCAGTCGGTCCAGCGTTCGCGCAGGCGCAGGCCGGCGAGGCGGGCCATCAGGTCCAGTTCGGAAGGCCAGGCGTAGCGGAGTTGCACCGGGTAGATGCGGGTGCCGGACTCGGACAGCACCAAGTGCTGCGAATGCACTTGCTGGTGGAGCGGGTCGTGACGCGCCACGTCCAGGGTGACGCCGTCGGCATCGAGATTGGAAACTCCGACACTCTGGCCGCGTGTGAAGCGCGCCGGATCGGGTACGAACACCTCGATCAGAAACACGCCCCCGTCCGCCAGGCGGCCGGCCACCCGCTGAAAGCAGCGCACCTGGTCTTCCTGCGTGGTGAGCCCGAAGAACGTGTTGAACACGGCGAAGATCAGCGCGAAGGTGCCTTGCACCGGGACCTCGGCGAAGTCGCCGATGGTCACCGGGATCGCGTCGCCGCCCGGTTTTGCGCGCAGCTTGTCGATCATCGCCTCGGAGGCGTCGATTCCGTGTACGGCCACGCCCTGCTCGGCCAGCGGCAGCGCCACCCTGCCGGTGCCGATGCCCAGTTCCAGCGCGCCGCCGCGTCCGGCCAGCGCTGCCAGCGCGCGCAGTTGCGCAGCGGCGTCTCCGGCGCCGGGGTGGAATCGGTCATAGATCTCCGCGATGTGGTCGCCATAGGTGGCCGGGCCGTAGTCGTTCATCTCTTCTGCCGGTCGGTCAGGCGCCGCGTGGGCGGGTGCGGTGGCGCTCGACGGCGAGGTCGAGCAGGCGGTGCAGCAGCTCCGGGAAGGGCAGGCCGCTTGCCTCCCACAGCTTCGCGTACATGCTGATCTCCGTGAAGCCGGGAATGGTGTTGATCTCGCTGACCAGGAGCTCGCCGTCGGTGCCGTCGCCGGAGCTGCGCAGGAAGAAGTCCACGCGCGCCATGCCTTGTATCTCCAGGGCGGCGCAGGCGCGGCACGCGATCTCGCCGGCCCGCGCCTGTTGGTCGTCGGTCAGCGGTGCGGGAATCAGCAGCCGTGCGCCATCAGTTTCCAGGTACTTGGCCGCGTAGTCGTAGAACGCATGGCCGCCGCTGGTGACGATCTCGCCCGCTACCGATGCCGATCGCCGCTCGTTGCCGAGCACCGACACCTCCAACTCCCGGCCCGTGATCGCCTCCTCGATCAGTGCCTTGCGATCGTGGCGCAGGGCGCCGGCCACCGCGTCGGGGAGCTGGTCGGCGCGGGTGACCCGTTGCACCCCCACCGAGGAGCCGAGGTTGGCCGGTTTCACGAACAGCGGCAAGCCGAGGCCGGCGCAGATCCGGCCGGTGTCGGCGGCCGATGGCGGATCTCGCACAAGAGTAAAGCGAGCGCTCGCTATTCCTGCGTCTCGCAACATGCGCTTGGTCACGTCCTTGTCCATCGCCAGCGCGGAACCGAGCACGCCGGCGCCGACGTACGGCACCGCGGCCAGCTCCAGCAGCCCCTGCATGGTGCCGTCCTCGCCGAACGGGCCGTGCAGCACCGGAAAAACCACGTCCAGGCCGGTCATACGCACGGCGCCAGCCAGTTGGTCGCCCAGTGTCGTCGCCGACCGCGCAGTGGTCGCCGGCGGCGTCGTGGCCGCCGGCGGCGCGGGTAGGGCGGGCGGCGTACCGGGGGCGGCGGCAATGAATCGTTGCGCGTCGCCGCTCTGCCACACCCCGTCGCGCCCGATGTAGATCAGCCTGATGTCGTGCTCGCCGGCGAGGGCGCTGGTCACGGCGTGCGCCGAGCGCAGCGATATGTCGTGCTCGGCGGATTGCCCGCCGCAGATGATGCCGATGCGAATCGTTCTGCTCCGAGCCCGGATTGTCGCGGTTGAGGCTGTGTGGGGTCAACCCTCCGGTCAGGTGAGGGTCAGCAGCGCCGACGCAAGAAGGGGTATGATACGCGGCGTGAGAATCAAGCAATCAGTATGTTTCCCGATCTTTCGATCGGCGTATCCGTCCGTGGACGAGCTGTTCGCCGCGATTGCCGCAGCCGGCTACCGCGCGGTGGAGTTCTGGGCGCACCGGGGGCTCTCCGCCGATGAGGAATTCGCGGTCGCCGACGTGGCGTCGCAGGCAGCCGGCCATGGTCTGGCGGTGGCGAGCTTCTCTGGACATGCCTCCCTCCCGGACGGCTGCAACGACCCCGGCAACCACGACCGCATCGAGGCGGAGCTGCGCAATTCGATCGAGCTGGCGGCCGCGCACGGCGTGCCGGGGTTGATATGCTTTGCCGGCAACCGGCTACACGGGCAGAGCGACTACGAGGGACTGGTGGAGTGCGCCCGGTTGATGCGCCGCGTCGCTCCCCATGCCGAGCAGCACGGCGTCAACCTGAACATGGAACTGCTCAACAGCAAGGTGAATCACCCGGGCTACCTGGCGGACCGCAGCGACTGGGGGCTGGCGCTGTGCGAGATGGTGCGCAGCCCGCGCGTCAAGCTGCTGTACGACATCTACCACATGCAGATCATGGAGGGCGACGTGATCCGCTCCATCCGGCGGCTGTTGCCCCTCATCGGGCATTTCCACACCGCCGGCAACCCGGGCCGCAACGAGCTCGACGACACCCAGGAGCTCAATTACCGCGGCATCTGCAACGCCATCGCCGCCACCGAATACGACCTGTACGTCGGCCACGAGTTCAGTCCGCTCGGCGATCCGGGCGCAGCACTGCGCGGCGCCTTCGCAGCCTGCGACGCGGGAAGCGGTCAGGCAGGGGAGGCGGGCCATGCCGCGAGCTGAGCCCTGGCGCTACGAAAAGCTGACCTGGCCGGAAATTAACGAGGCGGTCGGCGCCGGCCGGGTGGTGGTGTGTCCGGTGGGATCGACTGAACAGCACGGGCCGCATCTGCCGCTGGACGTGGACGTGGTGTGTCCGTGCGGGATCGCCGCGGCCGCGGCGCGCCGGATACCGGAGGAGGTGCTGGTGATGCCGCCGTTCGTGCATGGCTACGCGGCGCACGTGATGGACTTCCCCGGCACCACCAACATCCACTGGAAGCACTTCATTGACTGCATCGTCGATATCGGCGCCAGCCTGGCGTACCACGGGTTCAAGAAGATCGTGTTCCTCAACGGGCACGGCTCCAATGCGCCCAACCTCGACCTGGCGGCGCGGCGGGTGAACCTGGAGACCGATGCCGAGTGCATCGCCTGCTCCTGGTGGCACCTGCTCGCCGTAGACCCGGAGTTCCTGCCCGGCTGGCGGGAGAGCCGGTATCCGGGCGGCATTGCCCATGCCTGCGAGTTGGAGACTTCCGTCTACCTGTACCTGGACGAGGACAACGTGCGCAAGGAGCACATCGCGGACGGCGAGATCGCCTACCACCGGTACGGCTCCGACTTCCGGTATACCGACCTGTTCGGCCACGGACCGGGGACGCCGATCTCCTGGACCGCGTCGTACAGCGATTCGGGGGTGCTCGGTCAGCCATCGCTGGCGACGAAGGAAAAGGGCCGGCGGGTGGTGGAGGAGGCGACGCGGCAACTGGCACGCATGCTCGCCGAGTTCCGCGTGTTGCCGAAGCCGCCGCGCGGCGACCACCACCGGACGCCGCCGAGCATGCCGATGCCGTGGCGGCAGGGCGAGGCGCCGGCCGCCCGCGGCGGCGTACACGGGGAATCGGGGACCGCTAAGTGACATCTGCCAGCCGCAGGCGCGGGGGGGGGGGGGGGGGGGCGGCGCGCGCCGCTCGCGCGGCGGCGTACGCGGGAAATCGGAGACCGATAAGTGACATCTGCCAGCCGCAGGCGCGGGGAGGGACCGTTCCGCCGGTACCCGCGTTGCCGGCACCCGCGCTGCCGCCGCGTGGGAGTGACCTCCGAAGCGGGGGCGCGAGCGTGCGCGCTGCGCCGCCGCCGGGTGGAGTTGACCTCCGAAGCGGCGGCGCGAGCGTGCACACTGCGCCGCCGCGGTAACTGATGGCAGGGGCCGGCACCGGAGCGCTGGGCTGGGGCGTGATCGGCTGCGGCGACGTGGTGGAGCACAAGAGCGGGCCGTCGATCGGCGCCGCCGGGCGCAGCCGCATGGTGCTGGTGATGCGCCGGGACGCGGCGGCGGCGCGTGACTTCGCCCGCCGGCACGGGGTAGCGAAGTGGACCGGCGACGCCGGCGCCGTGATCGGCAGCGACCAGGTCGATGTCGTGTACGTGGCCACGCCGCCGTCCTCCCACCTGCAGTATGTGCGCGCGGCGGCCGCGGCCGGCAAGCACGTCCTGGTGGAGAAGCCGATGGCGCTGAACGAGTCCGAGGCGCACCTCATGGTGGCGGCGTGCGCGGAGGCCGGCGTGGAGCTGTTCGTGGCCTACTACCGGCGCTTTCAGCCGCACGTGCTGCGCATGAAGGAATTGCTGGCGGCGGGAGCGGTCGGGCATCCGGCACACGGCTGCGCGGATATTGCGGTGGGCAGCGCGGCGCGTGCGATCGCCGCCGGCGTACGCCCCTGGCGCGCCGACCCCGCGGTCGGCGGCGGCGGCTGGTTCGTGGACATGGCCAGCCACCGCATCGACCTGCTGGTGTGGCTGCTGGGGCCCGTCGCCGACGCGGTTGGGGTGGCCGCACGCTACCAGCCGGACTTGGCGGTCGAGCAGTCCGGTGTGGCTGCGATGCGTATGCGCGGCGGCGCGCTGTGCAGCGTGAGCGCCGACTTTCACTCCGGGCGCGACGCCGATCGGTTCGCAATCCATGGCGAGTGCGGTTCGCTCACCGCCGACCCGCTGGACGGGCACGTGGTTACGCTCGCCACGGCGGCGGCAACCGAGAAGATTCGTTGCGCGCCGTTCCCGGCGCCCCATGTCGGCCTCATTCGCCACGTCGAGGAGGTGCTGCTCGACGGCGCGTGCAACCAGGCGTCCGGCGCCGACGGCATGATCACCGAGATGGTGCTGGACCGCGCGGTGCGCGGCGCCGCGGCGATGGTGCGCCAATAGAAAGCACCAAGCAGGCGGCCCTGACTCGCACTGGCCGCGCGCGGGCTGCGGGGTCGGGGTCGGACGGGACGGCCACACCCGCCGGTGCGGCGGGCGAGTGCCCGATTGCGCG